>OLFU01001014.1_pt1 | contig 30254 bp, 34 predicted proteins | sample 1605161 | NCBI WGS metagenome assembly OLFU01 (sample SAMEA3888914, study PRJEB22519) | human gut metagenome | biome: human gut; feature: human-associated habitat; material: faeces | place: Denmark | collected 2011
AATCTTTCTCTTCTAGACATAAAAATACCTCTTAAGTAGATTTTAGGTATTTACCGTGTCTACTTAAGAGGTATCATATCATTGTGGGGTGGTTTTTGTGTGTAGCAAATAAATACTACTTTTAAATACGAAATTTGAAATCTTGGTATTTGTCTTTCGAGAAGGTTTCTTAACAATATAACCCTATTTCTCTAGCCAAAAGAATGCCTGCTTTAACATCTCTTTTGCTTGACCAACAATAAACGGTCCATGAGAAATAATAATATTCTTAGGTTCCCATTTCTTTATTTTGTGATAGCTCCTCAAAGCTTGTTTTTTACCAAATAAGAAACTCATTCTTAAATCTCTTGGTGTTTTACCATTTGGATAGTGATTATCACCTATTTTAAAAAGTAGCTTTTCAAAAAGCGATAAATTCTCAGCTTCTATATTTTCAATAAGATCCGTTAAAATCAAAGTTGAACTTTCAGTATGGAAAAAAATAACCTCTTTCACATAAAAACTTCCCTCAAATGTCGTAAAAAGAATTTCTTCGTTCCAATTGGCCTTCTCTAGTTCCTGACCATAATCCAAACTCATTCCCGATTTTCTGGCACGCTTTTGAACACCACTAGCTAGCCAAACTTTTGCTTCAGGAAATAGTTGATGCCATTCATCTATATAACTATAATGTAAGACATTGGGTGCAATAAGGTGTTTTACCTCACCTAATTGCTTAATTTCAAAAAGCAAATTGTCACTAGGCTTAATCGGTGAATGCACCCAAATACCACCATTCTTCAAACGGATAACCGTCATTCTAGTTGAAAAAGGCACTTTGAATAATTTGAAATCCATCTGTACTTCTTCCCCATCTACAATCCATAGGTTATCTGCTATCTTTTTTAAGGAATTGAGGGGACTATATTTTTTGACTTCCATGAGACTCTGCTTTCTAAATTAATAAAGTATAATCAATCATTATTCTCCAAAAATGGAACAACCAAGTCAATCCACTCTTGAGGTAGGTAGGCTGATAAATAGCCGTGATTATAGCCCTTTGCCTCAAACAAGATAGTGTTGGGATACAACTGCTCAAATAATCTAGCTGATTCCTTAACACATTTCAATTCTTTTTCGCCATAAATATAGAGAACCTGTACCTTACTTTTAGATATTCTACTATTCAACTTGTAGTGTCCCATATAAGTTCGATAAATGGTCACTAATGTTTTGATAGGCGTCCTTGGCATATCCTCCATATAATAATTTTTTATTTCGTCTGGGTAAGCTAATTGGGGATAGAATTTATTCATTAAGCTTAACTGAAGTTTACAAGAGGATTTACTAAACATCAGTTTACCAAATAAAGATACCAACAAGATGCTAAATCTCGCCAACCTTGATTGAGGAATACAGAGGCTTCCGTCTATGATAGCCTTCTCAGCTATATCGCTGTCTAAGGACAAGATCTCCATGGCAATTTGACCACCAAGAGAAACTCCACCTAAAGCAAATAATTTCCCACCACAATTCTCTTTGATATAGTCTAGGATTTCTAAGGCAGAATCTTCAGTAGAAACATAATCAAGTTGATACTCTTCTCCGTGTCCATTAAGTGTAGGTAAAATGACATGGTAATTATGAGACAGGAGACGAGCTTGTCTAAGATAACTCCACCAAGAGCTACCCCCACCATGTATTAATAAAACGGGAGGCAAATTTTTATCACCAAATTCATGAAATTTCATATTTGATACCCTCCAAAATGTCTCATACAGACAGTACCATACTTGTCTTGAAAGTCTATGTTCACCTTTTTTGTATGTATATATTGTAACATGAAGAAGAAATATGATTCAGATAAAAATATCAAATGACTTACCATAAAAAGCCCTGTCACCAAGGCTTTTCATTTATATATATAACATAAAAGGAGCACTCCAGTTTAGTGCTCCTTTTACATCCTCTAGTAACTCCAATTAAGATAAGCCGAATTTATCCTTCAATACTTTTCTTTCCTCTTCTGTACCCCCACGGACAGCATAAACTTCTCCAGTATCTTTACGTCTCATAGGATGTGCTCTTGGAGAATTTCTATCCTCAGGGTAATTGTGCTGATTTCCTTCTTCAATCTCTACAATATCCCTGGTTGGCGTAACAGCTTCTTCAGATAAATCATTCTCATACTCATTACTATAATCGTAATCATAGCTTTTATCCATTCCATACGAAGTATCAGCTTCCTGATTACCTACTAAAATCTTTACAAATTCAGAAGCTACCTCAACTGCTATTGCTGTAACTTCGGGATGCTCCTGAGCAAATTTACCAACACCAACAATCCCTTTTACTAGACCATGGCCCATTTTTTTACCAATATTTACAAGTTGGTCTCTTCTTTTTAGTATTTTATTAGATTCAACCAAAGCTTGTTTAACTTCCAGTTGTTGAGATAAGTTTTCTTCAAAAACTTTAGCTTCAGTATTAAGACTCATTGGAACAGGCTGAAAGAGTTTTTTGGTTTCTTCCGAATAAGTAGTCCAACTATACGTATTAGCGATAATTGATTCATCACTATAAAGCTTCAACTTCACTTTATTTACATTAATGTCTTTGATAGTATGTGATGTTTCAATGCTAGGAAGGGTGCCAAATTCTACAAACTTTAGGTAGTCCGCAATCACACGATTAATATCGTTTCCATCCCAAGATGAAGTTACTGGACGTTTATTTGGATATTGTTTATATAATTCTTCAAGTTCAGCATGCTGTTTCTTAGTTAGCTGCTTTAATCCACTCTCAGTTGTAAGTATACCATCAATATCAACCATCGGAATTTCGTACCTATTGTTAACAATTTTCTTCCACTGGTTAAATACATAGGTACTCCCACCACTTTTTACATCTGGTCCAGGAACTACCTTAAAACCATTACCAGTATTAATGATATGGAGTAAGTCCGCTTTAGATGATGAATCTGGATTAGTAATCGTCATCACAACCGAACCTTTATTCTTAAGAGCATTGTACTCAGCACAGACTAACCACTCCGAGATGATTCCTCTGAATAAACTTAAATCATTTTTTCCATTGCGCTCCCTAAGTAAAGCCAAACCTTTAGAAAGACTTTGAGGAGTTCTTACCAAGTTATCGATAGTCTCATCAGAATAATTTTTAGTTGAATACTGTTTAACAGCAACCTTCACACAATCAATATATTCTTCAGGTATCGTATACTCCGAAGATAAAAGCTCAGTTAGCTTATCTCGTTTATCAGCAGATAATTCCATAATTTTTCCTTAGAATTCAATATACATCTTATTAGTTGACGAAAAAGTTTGCTTCACACTCCTATTTAATGGATGAACTGGCTGTCCCCACTTTGTTAATGGTGCGAAAGAGTATACCCGAATACTATTCTGCTTAAAGGATGATAAAAGTAAATCCTTTCCTTTTTGTAAAGATGGATGGCCTAGATTCCCCCAAGCACCCCAAACTTCTTTAATACCATTTTCAAGCAAAAAATTAATTATCAGCCTGACATTTTCAATTGCGAGTTCCAAATTAAACTCATCTAAATCAGAGGCATTAGTCGCTCTTTCTGGATAGACATTCGCCACTATACAACCATCACATCCTAACTTCTGGCTAGCACCAATAATTCGGTTAATCGTTCTGTCACTGTACTCTTCATTAGCAGCAGAAGGATTCATGCAGATTGCAACTAGAGGTCTCTTTCCTAATCTACCCAATAAGAATCTATGGTACTCATTATAACGCTGTGGAATACATAAATTTGGTGCTTCTCCAACAGGATAACTTGGTCTGACGTTTGTTACTTTTTGATTCATAAGTATTACCTCAAAAACATTATACCACGAATACGCTTACATAAAAAAATCAAAAAAGCAAGACCGTAACAATCGTGATCTTGCTTCAGGAGAATATGAAAAAGAAAAAAAATAATTAAGAGTGACTACAGTATAGCTCTCTCTACTTAATAATTCCATAATTGTAGACTATTTCTTACGGAAGTCGGTAACTCTTCAAATTTAGATAGTGGAATTCTGTCAATATTTTGGACACATTTTGGGAGGAAAATTTGAAGGCTAGCGCCCTTCGGTTGCTGGACCCCTTCTACGGGATCATAAAATGAATTTTATAATCCCGTAGAAGGAGTGTTATTAACTAAGCAATTTGTTTTTCAAATTCATTCGGACAAAGATAGCTCAGTTTGCTGTGACGCCTCCTCTAATTATAAAATCCTTCGATATACTTAAAAATACTATCGTAACAGGTCTGAAAATCTTTATAACCAACATTAGTTTCGGCGTAAATACACTCCTTTTTGATCGTTGCGTGAAATGACTCTATACAACTATTGTCGTATGGGCATCCCTTAGCACTATAGGAATGTCGAATACTGTGGTGTTCAAGATAATCATTGTATTCCTTACTTGTATATTGACTCCCTCTATCTGAGTGAATGATAAGCCCATCTGCTACAGTTCGCTTACTTAGGGCATCTTGTAGTGTTTCTATAACGAGTCGTGTTTCCATCTGTCTGGAAAGTCTCCAAGCAATAATTTTCCGAGAATGAAGATCTAAAATACTTGATAAATAGCACCAGCCATCCGAAACTGTGTAGATATATGTCATATCAGTTACCCACTTTTGATTGATTTTATTCCGTTGAAAAATCACGTTTTAACAAATTGGGGTATTCTTTTGCTTCTTATTTTTACAATGAAGAAGGTCGGTATCTCTTTCTTCCCATGGGCGAAGAATCAAGCTTTCCGTTTCTAAAATCATTTTTCTCTCCTTAAATTCCAATTTAATTATTTTTTCCTGGGTTTAGGTGTTAGCAGTTCCTCATACATACCTTCCAGTAGTTCCGTAATTAAGTCCGTATCCCCAAATCTGTCGAATACGTGCATTAATGTCTTTGAACCTTCATAGGAATAACGCAATTCGGAATCCGAAAGATACGAATGATATCCACCCCAGAAAAGTCCCTGTGGCTCTTTTACAATTTTTCCACCTGCTTTTCCTTACTAATTCTATTACTCGCTAATATAGTATAAATTAAATAAACAATAAAAGTGATAATAAAAATAATATTAATTTTTAAAACAAAATAGAGATTTAACAAATTTGCGAATGCATGAAAGAATATACAGTAGCCCAGGGATTTCGTTTGACGGTAAAGAAGCCCTAAAACAAAACTTAAAAATAATGTATATATAAAAAATAAAATAAAAGGAAATCCTTGATGACTTTCCCCAACTATAAACCATAAAGGCAGATGCCAAATCCCCCAAATTGAGCCTACAATCAAATTAGATTGCCAATACGTATATTTTTTATCAAGTAACGGTTGTAATATACCTCTCCATCCTAATTCTTCATGTCCACCACCAAAAAAAATTAATTGAATAAAGAAAAGTGGCATCAGATAAAGTGATACTCCGTTTAATTCTAAGGAAGATACAGAAAATAGGATCAAAATTGCTAACATATGAATAACGAAATAAATACTACTATTTTCTTTTTTTTTAAATACAAAATATTTAAATTTTATATTATTACTTTTCAAATAAAAGCCACTTGCAATAGCTGGTCCAAGTGCACCAACTATATGTAATATTCTCCCTATAAACGTCTCTAATCCCAAAATATGAAATTGTGTAAATATGGCAAGAAGCCCCCAAGCTATATAAGTAATTCCAAATGTAAAATAAAGATAATTTTTTAAATTCTTTTTATCAATTTCTGTCATTTATCTTCCTTCATCTTGATTACTTTATGAATAAAATTTTTTTACTGCTTCTAACTTGCTCTCGATGTATAACTAACTATATTCTATCACAAAAACATAAAAAGCCTTGAAATCAAGGCTTTTCTATACTTTCACAAATAATTCTAATAAATTTCCATTCAACTTCTTCTAAGCATCTTTTCTAAAAAATAAATTGACAATCTCATCTTCTGAAAAGCCTAGCTCACCTAGTTTTTCAAACAAAATTTTCACTAGCTTGTTAGATTCTTGATATCTTAACTCCTTTATTTCTTGCTCGCTTGCTATGACAAAATATCCTAATGTTCCACAGCTAGTAACCAAATTCTGTTCTTCGAGAACTTTCATTGCTTTTTGGACAGTTGCCGGATTATACTTCTCGTTTTCTGCTAATCTCCTTATTGAAGGAATTTGTTGTTCAGGTGCATAATCACCTCTTAAAATAGTCGTTCTTAATTTTGATGCAATTTGTAAATATAGATGGTGTTTCATTTAATCTTTTTATTATCACTTTCCCTAACAAACTTCCAATATGCAGAATAAGGGATGACTGTAGCTAGTAGAAGATAGTATTTATTTGCAAACATATCTGCTACTCCTTTTGCATTGAAATGAATAGGAACTTTCTCAGGGAGAAACCCACAAATAATGACTATGATGACCATCATTCCCAACAAAACCAAAATATCTTTTAACAGTCTATTTTTCATCTTATTTTCCTCCTTTAACTAGATAAAATTTAACTTGGTCATTTTTATATAAACTCTAAACGAAATAGCCAGTAAAATTACTGATACTGCTTGCAAAACAAATATAATCGGAAGATTAAAAAACCAATTAAGCAAAATAGGCGTAATAAGCGTAATCATACTAATAATTCCAGTTACAATAACAGGAAGACTTTGTTTGACAACTATCATCTCACTGTCCCAATCATAGTTAGGATATTTTTTATTTAATGAAATTCCGATTACCATTATAAAAAGGGAGTAACATATAGGAACAATAACTAGATTCATAACTTGAATAGGATTCATATCAAGTTTCAGCATAAATACAGATACAGAAATCATATATCCAATCAAATGAAGTGTAAGGTTGACAGCTATCTTAGCATTTAAAATCGTTTTCACTTCAACTGGAGAACTTTTCAAAATCCAAATATTTTTACCTTCTAAAGATATAGATGAAGCTGCTGGGCAACTGAGTGAAAGCATAGATGCAATAAAGACGGGAGCTAAGTTTGAAAGATACTCATTTATATTTTCAATTCCTGCTGAATTTCCTATTTGACCTACAGAATTAAACAGGAAACATATACTAAAGACACATAAAAGAATCACTCCAAGCCCAGCATTCAAGACTGCCATATAAGAACTTAAAAATCGTCCAAGCTCTTTTTGATACAAGGAAAAAAATACCGATTTTCTTTCATAAGATACTTTGTCATTAGCATAACTTGATTTTGTATTGGCAAGTGTATTAAGTAGTCCATACTTCAACGAAGCAATTTTGACAAATAGATAAAAGACGACTATTGAAAGAACTATATAAAATCCCATCCCATAGTACATTGGAAAATTGTAGTATGACATAAATAGTCTAGAAATTGGATACAGTCCAGTAATTTGCTTAGCCAGAGTAACCCCAATACTACTTTCATCACCTGATTGCAAAGCTGATAATGCAAAATATCCAATTATACTTAGCATCGCAAATGAAAAAATAAGAGAGATAACATTTTTTCTTTTAAAAAAAGATGAAGCGACAACAATAACGAGTCCCATGCATGCCGCTATACACATGGGGATCAAAGGGGCAAAAATTATAGAAGTAAAATACAATATAATCTGTAGGAGGTTTAAACTTCCGTTCAAGCCCCATATAATTCCACCCGGAAGCATAAACATCAAGCCTATTAAAAAATTCAATAAGTACATAAACATGAACTTGCTGGTGATAATATACGAACTTTTAACAGGTAAGGATTGGAGAATTTCCATATCTCGACTGCCAAATAAAATGCCATTCGAATAAAATACTGTCAAAAATAATATTGAAAAACTTGAGACAGATACCATATATGCTGGAATCAAGTTCTGCTGTCCGACGTGTACCAATGTTTTCGCTGTTAGTATATTATAAACAAAGCAAAATAAGGAAAGAGTTATTATGCCAAAACTCGCAATAGCCATTGAACTTTGTTTTTTATTTCGTGAATCTCTAATCTCGTTAATAGGAAAGAAATTAATCAATTGCGCTTTAAGCAGTATCCAAATGTTACTCATTGTTCTGCACCTCCATGAAAAATGCCTCCAATGATTCATCACCTTTGACGTCTCCTGTATTGCCACTTGCAATTAACTTTCCATTTTTGATAATGGCAATCTTATTACATAATTTTTCCGCAACATCCAATACATGGGTTGAAAAGAAAATAGCACCTCCATCTGAAACACACTCATGCATAATTTTCTTTAGTAGGAAAGTTGCTTTGGGATCTAGCCCAACAAAAGGTTCATCTAAAATCAACAGTTTGGGAGAATGTACAAGTGCAGAAATAATGGCTGTTCGTTGCTTCATTCCATGTGAATATGAAGAAATAATCCCCGAAAGATGCTCAGTCATATCAAATAAATCACCGTATTTTTGTATTCTCTCCTTGCGTATTTTTGTAGGAATTTCAAACAAGTCAGCAATAAAATTAATATATTGAAGTCCTGTCATATGTTCATACAAATCTGGATTATCTGGGATATACGCCATCATTTTTTTACAAATAACAGGTTCTTCTTTAATAGAATGACCGTTGATAATTATACTTCCGTCTTCAAAATCATGGATACCGACAACTGCCTTTATCGTTGTCGTTTTGCCTGCACCATTTGCTCCGATAAAACCATAAATATCTCCAGGCTGTACTGAAATAGATAGGTTATCCACAACCTTCTTATCCCCATAACTTTTACTAAAATTCTTTATCTCTAACATATTTTCCCCTTCATTGACAATTTGTCAGTCATATTTTGAAATAATACCGATAGCTTGTTTTGGTTTAGCTATCGGTACATAGTTCTCTTTACAAACATTCTATCTTTTTTTAATTGCTAAAGAGTCCTTTTGTATTTAGATTTTGTTCCAGCATTATCTTAAATGCATTCAAGTAATCTTTGACAGTTTCTTTCTTTGAAGTTTTTATACCTATGTTATTTGAAACAAAAACATAGGCTGTCATCAGGAATTCTGCTGTTTCTGATGGATATTTTACAGAAAATACTTTTTCTGAGATGCCTTGATTTATTATCCTCTCAAAATATATAGTCAGTTTTTCAATGAGCTTATGGGATAACTTATCTAACATATAACGATTTTCTTCAAGATCAACCGTCTTTTGTAACTCAGTTCCCTCCGCTGAAACGTTGTCTGTAGAGATTATTGTGGCATCTATAAAGGCTCTTATTTTTTCAATAGCAGTTTTGTCGTCATCATTGATAATCACATGAATCTCTCTCAATAATTTCTCTGAATAACGTTCCACAAGACAATATAGAATATCTTCTTTGTTCTTAAAGTGATAGTATAACAACCCTCGTGATATATTTACCTTATCGACTATATCCTGAGTTGTTGTATTCGTATATCCTTTCTCCATAAAGAGGAGCATAGCAGCATCCATAATCTCTGCCCGTCGAATTTCCGGATCTTTTACATCTCGCATTTTATCCCTCCTGATTATAAGTTATACTACTTTACTGACAAAGTGTCAATTAAAAATTATATTTTTGAAACCAGAAGAAAAAGCCCTGTCACCAAGGCTTTTCCCTCTACATATTTTCTAGGCTCGTACAAGCAGTGAGACTGCCTCCACATGTGATGCTAGAAAATATCTATATTATAGACCAAAACTTTTGTTCTTTACTCAATTAGATAACATTTTTAATTCAGTATAATTTTGGTAAGGTACGTTTTATTAATTTATAGGACGAATCGATACATCTCCGAGTCCAAAAGAAAAAGAGTCAAAGATATCCTGATAGTCGAATGGAACTAGTTGCCCTGTTTGGCTCATAACAGCAAAGTCAACGCCTAATTCACGAATGAGATAGGGACACAGTGTAAATCCATTTTTCTCAATGATAAGAGCCAAGTCCAAAGAAGGGAATTCGCTCCTCCTTTGTGAAGGACTGTTTATACAAGTTGCTGATGATTTCCCAGTGTTTAAAAGGATTAAATTTAATTTGTTTTAAGGTCATAAATTTCTCCTTAATTCCACCATCTAGCAAAATAGAAGTCTTTTAAAATATAACTCACGCCACGCCTTCGCAACGTTCTTTAGTTTAACGATTGAATCTTTTCTTTGACATATCCTTCTACATCTTCAATCTCTACAAACAGCGGGTCTAAGTGACACAAGAAGTGCCAATCTTCAGCGCCACGTTTTCTGTAGAGAATCGCTTCGCCGTCTTCGCTTCCGAAAAAGCTTCTGTCGGTTTCATATCCACAGCGTTCTAAGAAGTCTTTTGCCTTGCGATAGTTCGCTTCTCTTGCTTCGACATAGGCTTTCACTTCATCGTTGTTAACGACATATGCGTCGATTTTTGAATATCCTTCGATCACTTTATCGTTTTTAACGGATAGATTCGAAATTTCTTTCCAAATAATGTCCACATTTTCTTCATAATTAAACGAAAATCTAGATAAAGGGACAATATTTCCATTGAAAACAATTTCCATATAATCCGGCAAGTGTTTAGGATTTACATACTCCACTTCAAACCCATCTTCTGTTTCTATAGTATACCCCGGGATTTGAGCTACAAACGCTCTCCCCTCTTCTAAAGAATCAAAAGCTACTAAATCTTTTTGATAATCACTTTGATAAAATTCCAATATAACCATCGATAACCCTATATTTAAACTTTACAGCGCTCCACAAATTTATTTTTCAGCTCGTACAAGCAGTGATACCGCCTCAACATGAAACGAGTGATCACTGAGTATATCAAGTGAAGCTGTCTGTATGTGGAAACATGTCTATAAACCTTTTAACGATATCATAAGGTAATCATTTAAATGTATTACCTCGACAAACCGGGAGTTAGAAAGATCTCCGCAAATAAACCATGTCTACCAACTGAATGCCACATTCATATATTGGATGGTCATAATTGTCTGTAAAGAAGTTCGGGGCGATATATGATCGCACAAACCCACACTTTTCATAAAACGGAATCGTCATTGGACTATCGCCCGTTCCTACCTGCAGGGTAGAATACTCTTCTCTGTATTTCGTGATAATAAAATCAATCATGGCTTTCGCGTAACCTTTGCCTTGATATTCCGGAACCGTCGCAATATTCTTAATTTCAAGTACGCCATTTCCCACATCGATTACAACACACTCACATTTAATACCATTATCATCAAGTACATACATTTTACCCTTATCAATATAACGGTCTATCATATCCTCCTGCTCATCTGCCAATAATAGCAACTCAATATAATTTTTTTTGTTTTCCATAACCTCTGTTATTTCCATCAACACACCCACTTCTTAAAATATTTATTGTTATTATTGTTTCGCAAATAATTTATAAACTCGATTTTAGCATCCCACGGGTTCAATGATTTGTAATCAAATCCAATGATTTCAAAGCTGTCATCAAAAAATTGTTTATAGCGATTAGCTTCTTCTGTATTACCACCCTTACCATGAACATATATAACGGCATTTTTCATTCAAATTCTCTCCACAAATTCTAATTTGATTATTTCTTTTTCTTAGGTTTTGGTGCAGGTAACTCATCATACATTGAATTGAATAAGCCGGTTAAAAATTCTTTGTTGTCAACATCATCTACCAGTAACATTTCCTTTGCTCCATCATATGGTAACTCATACTTTGCATTTGGCATATATGCTATTGCAGACTTAATAGGCTTCACTAAAAATCTATCATCATAAATTCCACCCACAATTTTTCCCCGATAATAAACAATATATTCGCCCATCATTGCTCTATATGATATTTCTTCCAAATCGGACAATTGTTCTAAAATGAAATCTAAATATTCTTTACTTGAAGCCATAATCTACACCTCCAAAATTTGCATTGGTCTACAGGATTTTTAATACTTATATTAGTTCAATATGGTGGGCCTTCCGTTTCTACTATGCTATTTCGTAGCTCGTACAAGCAGTGTTACACACTCAACATGATGCGTTTGTGGGAGTTCAAAGCTCCAGTGGAGCTTTGATGCATCTCGCCTTGAAATATAAAAGCGAGATGTTTAACTGCGTTTTACCAATAAACTCACACACTCAACATGGTGCGTTTGAGGAAACAGATCCACCGGCTGGACTTTCTTCAATTCATAACCCAACTCTTGATAGCTTTTGATATCACGCGCCATGGTTGCTGGGTTACATGAGACGTAGGTAATCTTCTCAGGTTGCATGGCGACGCTGGCTTTGATGAAGCTTTCTGTCAAGCCCTTGCGTGGTGGGTCCACAATGATAATATCTGGTTTGATGCCATCCTTGCTCCACTTGGCCATGGCATTTTCAGCTGAGTCAGCCACATAGTGGGCGTTAGTAATGCCGTTACGTTCTGCATTTTTCTTGGCATCTTCGACGGCTGTTTCGATGACTTCAACGCCGTAGACTTCCTTTACCTGTTTTGCAAATGACAAACCGATTGTCCCGATTCCTGAATAGGCATCAATAACAATGCTGTCGCTGTTTAGATCTGAGAAGTCAATGGCAGTTTGATAGAGTTTTTCAGCCATCTCGGTGTTAACCTGATAGAAAGACTGGGCAGAGATCTCATAGTCATTGCCCAACATACTGTCTGTGATGGTGTCTTGGCCATAAAGGGTGCGGAACTCCTTACCAAAGATGGCGTTAGTATTCTTATCGTTGATGTTTTGGATGATGGAAACGACACTCGGGAAGGCTTCCGTAATCATAGCAATAACTTGGTCAATACGGAAAACTTTTGGTCTGGTCGTTACAAAGACCAACATCATCTGACCTGAATAATGGCCTCGACGAACCACCAAGTGACGAATCAAACCTGTCTGCTCCTTCTCATCATAAGGTTTGAGGTCATAGCGACGAAGTAGGTCACGAACAAAGACGATGAGTTTATCAATCTCCTTGTCTTGGATAAGGAAATCCTCGATTGGAATCAAGTCGTGCGAATTCTTGCGGTAGAAGCCTGTTTCAAGCTGACCTTTAACACGGCGAACGGGCACCTGCGCCTTATTACGGTAGGCATAAGGTGTTTCCATACCTAGTGTTTCAGCGACTTCTACGTCTGAGATACCAGCTGTCTTATAGAGGTTATCGACGACTTGTTTACGCTTGAACTTGAGCTGCTCCTCGTAAGTCATATGTCCAAAATCAGCAATCCCTGAACGGAGATAGGTCGTATCAATGTCCTGATTACGGTTTGGTGAAAGGGTCACATACTCCTCAACCTTACCAAAGCCGATATTTTTCTTGAGCTTAAGCACGCGCATCTTGATGACTTCACCTGGTAGGGCGTTATCCACAAAAAAGACAAAGCCGTCCACCTTAGCGACACCCGCTCCTTCATGTGTCAAATCGACAATTTCAACTTCTACAATATCGTTTTTATTTAACATAATTCAACTTTCTTTACTCTGATAGGCCTCTAAGGTTTCCTAAAAAGCCACTTACTACCCTCCATTATAGCACATATAAATCAAATTTATGGCTGGCCATAAATATTATAGATTTTTCAGAAAAGTCAAACGGTGCTATCATAGGTCCATGACAAAAAAATAAACGACTCAGCTACTCGGCTAGATGTCGTTTCTATCTAAAGGAGAATAATCATGCCAGATATTACCATTCATACAATCGAAACTGCACCAGAAGAAGTCAAAGACGTCCTTCAAACAGTCAAAGATGCCAATGGGGGATTCATTCCAAACTTGATTGGTCTCCTTGCTAATGCGCCAACTGCGCTTGAAACTTACCGCACTGTCGGTGAAATCAACCGTCGCAATTCATTGACACCAACTGAACGTGAGGTTGTTCAAATTACAGCTGCTGTTACTAACGGCTGCGCCTTCTGTGTGGCAGGTCACACAGCCTTTTCAATCAAGCAAATCCAAATGACACCACAACTTTTGGAAGCCCTTCGTAACCGTACACCAATCGAAGACGATCCAAAACTTGATACCCTTGCCAAATTCACTATTGCCGTGATTAATACCAAAGGTGCTGTCGGTGACGAAGCCTACAATGACTTCTTGGAAGCTGGCTACACTGCTCAAAATGCCCTTGACGTTATCTTGGGTGTCAGCCTTGCTAGCTTGTGTAACTATGCTAACAATCTCGCACAAACACCGATTAACCCTGAACTTCAAGAATACGCTTAATGTAAAGATAAACTGATAAACTAGAGGAGGACCTAAGCCTATGTCATATTTTTCAAAAGAATTCCTTACTTGGTTAGACACCAATGCTGATCTCATCGACCAAGAATCTGGTCCAATTGCAGACCAGCTTCTTGAAAAAATCGCTGAAAACGATGTCTTTAAAATCGGCGTACCTGCTGAGTTTGATGGCCTAGGTGGTGGTCCTACTCAAGTCGTTGATGTGCTTGATGAATTGGCACAACACTCTTTGACAGCTTCCTTTATTTCTTGGGGACACCGTACTTTCATCGAGTATATCCTAGCTAGCGACAATGCTTACCCTCGTGAAACCTGGTTGAAAGAATTATATACGGGTGAGCGTGCAGGTGGAACTGGTTTGTCAAATGCGGTCAAATTCTTGTCTGAAATTGAAGAATTGAATGTGACCCTCAGCCAAGAAGGTGATGACTACTATCTTGATGGTCGTTTGCCTTGGGTGACTAACCTACGTTCTGATAAATTCGCTGCTCTCTTTGCTGCTGACTTTAAAGACGGTAGCCAACCTTGGATTATCACTATTCCATCTGAAGCTGAAGGCCTCAGCCGTTCTGAAGATTTGGAATTTGTTTCCCTTCAAGGTGCTAACACTGCCTCTCTTACTTTTGATCACGTTAAGTTAGATCCTAATTGGGTCCTTTCAAAAGAGGGTACAGACTATATTGCTAAAACACGTCCGAACTTCCTTGGCTTCCAGTTTGGTCTTGCCTTTGGTTTGGCACAACGTTCTCTTGATGAGGTTGAAGCTAGTCTAAACAGTAACCGTAGCGTTCTTCGTGAGGAATTTGAAGCAACACGTGGAAATCTTCTTGCTATTCAAGACCAACTCTTTGCGGGTCTTAATGATGCTAATTATTTCATTGAAAAACCACGTGAACTTTTCCAATTGCGTATCGATATTGTCGACGTCGTAGCCAACAGCCTGCTCCTCGAACTTCAGGCTAGTGGTGGTCGTGGCTATTTGAAAGAATCAGAGTCAAGCTTTATCCGTCGTTGGAATGAAGGCGTCTTCCTTCCAATTGTATCTCCGAGTGCGGTGCAGCTTCGTCACATTCTTGCAGCTAGCTAGAAAGGCCGGTAGACCAATGAAGGTATTTTTTAAGAAAATTCCCTTGGCCCTATCTAGTCTAGTTCTTGCCCTCTTTAGTTTATCCAATCAAATAAACCACTATGCCCTGATTGCTCAGGGCATTTGGCTTCTGGCAAGTATAGGTTTTATGCTTATACTAGGACGCTTGATTCTTGGCTTTGAACAAATAAGGGAAGATTTGCACAATCCAGTCATTGCTTCGGCCTTTGCTAGCTACTTTATGGCTGCCTTTCTCTTTGCCAGCCGCCTTCCACTAGCTCAAATAGGCTTAAGTGTGACTTGGGTTGGGCTCCTTGGACTTTATATTGCCTATATTATTTTTTTCAGTCTGCGTTTTATGCGCCCACTATCTTTGAACCAAGTCTTTCCAAGCTGGTTCGTGATCTACGTTGGACCTGCTATCAGTCTTGTGACAGTACCAGCTAGTGTTCCAACTAGCATCAAGGGACTTATTCTGGGAGTAACGGGATTAGCGACTTTGGCCCTCTTTCCACTTGTTTTATGGAGAATGAGACAGATAGCCATCCCTCACCTATATCAGCCTATACTTGCCATTTTAGCAGCACCTCTGGCCCTTCTCATTACCAGCTCAATCAAGAGTAATCAAAGACCTGCAACTATTATTTTACTTGCCCTACTCTTATTCTCGCAAGCATTCTTTTTCTATGCTCTTAATCTCTTTGTAAAACTGGTTAGAAAAGGCTTTATGCCACTTTTTGCAGCTTTTAGCTTTCCCTTGGTCAATAGTGTCAATGCTTTTAAGGCGGCCACTACCAGTCTGGGTTTAGTCAATCCGGCTACCCAATTGATTTATAAGGTAGAGTTCGTCATTATTCTTGTTATCATGACCTATTTGCTCTATCATTTTCTAAAACTCTTATACAAGGCGCTTATACAAGCTCTTAATACCAAAAAGGAAGCAGGTTCAGTGTGAACCTGCTTCTTTTCTTATCTAAATCCTAGTTCTTTTAATTTTGCCTGATAAGTGTCAAAATCAATTTCAATCCCTTGACCGCCATACAAATCATAGCTGTCAATCCAATCACCATCCGAAGGAATGGTTTGCGAATTGATACCTTTTTTGAAACTTCCGGCATTTGAAAGTCCCAAGTCCAACATGTCCGTCATACTCATATTGGTTGAGGTCAGTGAGTAAACCTTCCCCAAAGCCTCAGGCCCTTTGAAGAGGCTAAGTGGATTCTTAAGCTGCTTCATGACAGCCTGCATCACTTGTTGCTGGCGCTTGGTACGGCCATAATCTCCCTCGTCATCCTTACGGAAACGGGCATAATTCAGAAGGGTACGGCCATCCATATCTTGCTTACCAACTTTTATGGTTTGATTTGGCACGTGACCGTTCTTGTCCATCTTCAAATCATCTGGAACTTGAACCGAAGATACTTTTTTACCATCAATGGTCGCAAACTTCGCATTGATTTCTACACCATTTGGGAAGAGGGTATCAACCCCTGTCGCAAAGGTTTCAAAGTCAACCATGGCATAGTACTTGATATCAATATCAAAGTTTCGTTTGAGCGTCTCACGCATGAGCTCTGCCCCTTGATGATTATTTTGCTCACCAATATTGAAGGCCGTATTGAGTTTCAAATCCTGAGAATAGTCAGATTCTGAGGCCCCCTTGATATTGACCAAGGTGTCTCGCATAAAGCTAACCATCTTAACCTTACCTTCTTTATTGCCCACATTGACCACCATAATAGAGTCCGTTCTGGCATCGGTAGATTTTTGGCTAACACGTTGGTCAGAACCTAGAATAAGGATATTAACCCCATCCTTGGTATCTTTACCATTAAAGGTCTCAACTATGGCAGGCTGGTAGGATTTACCATTATTACCCGTGGCAGAAAGGTCTGTTCCCTTGTAAAATTGATAAGCCATGGCTATCACTAGGAACACAACTCCAAGACTCAAGCAACTAAGTACTAGCTTGACAACCTTCTTAAGCCTTCTCTTTTTCTTTGGCCTCTTCTTCTGGGCTCCTTGCGACTTGAACTTTGGAGCCGACGTTGATGATGAAGGGGCTGCTTGTCTTTGAACCTTTTTACGTTTAGGTTTACTTTGAGCAACTTCCTCTCGATAGATGGGTAGCCCTTCCTCAGTTAACTGATTAACATCCTCATAATCACGCTCTTGATAGTAGTCAGAACGATTGTCATAAGGCTGGTCCCACGCTACTTGATAGTCCTCTCTTTGCGCTTGATACCTCCGCTCAGCTTCATAGGCATCTAACTTTCCTTGTAGATAATTGAATTCTGAAGCCTGCTGTCCATTCAGGTGAGCAAGATTTTTTAAAAGATAGCTGTAACGTAACCGTTCATGATGTGTAAACGGCCCATTGTTAGATTTGGTCATAAGATTTCCCTTTAAATTTCATAGACTTGGTAAGCACCCAAGATTTTATATCCAATTCCAACTGCAGTTAGCTCTTCAAGAGCGAACTGAGCCAACTTTTCCTTTGTATAATCACAATCAATAATGAAGAAATACTCGCCAAGTACCGTCTTCAACGGACGACTTTCAATCTTGGTCAAGTCAATGCCTCGCCAGGCAAAGGTCGATAGGGCCTTGTAAAGTGCCCCTGGCATATTGTCAGGCAGGGTCAAGGCCAGCGTTAATTTACAATCAATCTGATTGAGCGGAATCTCAGGAACAGTGTTTCCTAGCACCCAAAAGCGGGTATAATTCTTTTCAATCTCCTGGATATCCTTAGCCAATATTTGAAGACCGTATTCCTTAGCAGCTGCGTGAGGAGCGATTGCCGCATAAGGCTGGTCTGGATTATCAGCGACAAAACGAGCCGCAAAGGCTGTACTTGCTGTTGTCTCAATCTTGGCATGTGGAAAATGCTGTTTAATATACTTTTTCCCTTGAGCAATAGCCTGTGGGTGTGAAAAGATTTTCTCAATTTTCTCATGATGTTTAGTCGCCATCAACTGCTGCTTGATAGGCTGAACAATCTCTGCCACAGCACGAATATCAGCCTGATGGAAGAGATAGTCTAAACTCTCATGAACAGAGCCCTCAATGGAATTTTCTACTGGAATGACCGCGTAATCCACACGTCCCTCTTCATAAGACTTGATAACCTCAGTAATGGTGCCTAATGAAACCAATTCTGCCTCAGGAAAAGCCTTTAAGGCTGCATTATGTGTAAACGACCCACTTGGGCCCAAATAACCTACATACATTTGATAAACCTTGCTACTTCTTCTGGCGTTCGGTTATCAACTGTGACAACCAAATCTGCTAAATCTTGATAGAGTGCCATTCGACCGTCATAAATAGCCTTAAAATCCTCTTTTGAATGATTGAGAAAGACTGGACGTTGATTTTTGGTATCCTTTTGAATGCGATCATAGACCACATCGAAAGAAGCATGGAGCCAAACGTTATGCTTACGATTTTTGGCCAAGAGCTGACGATTATGCTCCGTTACAACGACACCACCTCCAGTAGAGATGATGACATCATCTCCCTCTTGGAGAAGTTCTTCCAAAGTCTCAGACTCAATCTGACGAAAGGCTGCCTCACCTTCTTTTGCAAAAAAATCAGCAATGGACATGCCGATTTTCTCCTCGATGACCTGATCCATATCCACGAAACGACCATCCAGGTATGGAGCGACGGAACTCTTACCAACTCCCATAAAGCCCAATAAAACTTTAGCCATTGAGCAATCCTTCCAAGTCACTAAAGAAGCTTGGGTAACTTGTATTGATAGCTTCCGCACGTTGCAAGTCAACCTCACCGTCTTGAACCATGAGGGCAGCAATAGCTGTCATCATACCAATACGGTGGTCTCCAAAGGTATTGACCTCTGCCCCATGAAGAGCCGTCTTACCAGTGATAATCATACCATCCTCAGTTGGTACAATATCAGCCCCCATAGCATTCAAGGCATCTGCCACCACCTGAATACGGTCGGTCTCTTTGACCTTGAGTTCTTCAGCATCACGAATCACTGTCTTACCTTGGGCTTGTGTCGCCAAGAGTGTAATAATCGGAAGTTCATCAATCAAACGTGGAATGATATCTCCACCAATTTCAGTTCCTTTAAGTTCTGAAGTTTCAACCGTAATAGTCGCAGATTTGGCAACCTGGTCAATATCTGAAAGGGTAATCTTACCCCCCATATCTTTGATCACATCAATGATACCCGTACGCGTCTCATTGATGCCGACATTTTCCAAGACAATCTTAGAGTTAGGCACCACGAGTCCCGCTACCAACCAAAAGGCCGCTGAAGAAATATCACCTGGAACCACCACTTCTTGAGCAGTAAAGCTTTGGCCACCAGAAATACGAATTTCCTTACCATCTACTTGAAGCTGACCGCCAAACTGCTTAATCATATCTTCCGTATGATTACGTGTTTTTTCCTTTTCAATGATGACAGATTCGCCATCAGCTTGAAGCGCTGCAAAAATAAGGGCAGATTTTACCTGAGCAGAGGCAACTGGCAATTGGTAATGAATAGGCTTAAGGGACTTGCTACCGTGCATTTTCAATGGTGGCAAATCACGGTCTGTTTGGCCTGAAACCTCTACACCCATCTGACGCAATGGAATGGTCACACGGTCCATCGGACGTTTTGAAAGGGAATCATCCCCAAACATTTCCACATCAAAATCTTGACCTGCAAGCACACCTGAAATCAAACGAATCGATGTTCCAGAGTTCCCCATGTCCAACTTGTTTTGAGGAGCCTTGAGACCATCAAAACCAACACCGTGAATACGAACCACATCACCGTCATCCTCGATAGACACACCCAGATCACGAAAGACCTGCATAGTTGAGAGGACATCCTCACCTCGTAAAATATCACGAACAGTTGTCACACCTTTGGCAAGACTTCCGAACATAATCGAACGGTGACTGATTGACTTGTCACCAGGGATACGCAAGCTGCCATGAAGACCTTGGGCCTTGGTTTCTAGTTTCATAGGTTACTCCTGAAAATTTTATAGTTACTCTCATTATACCATAATTGAAAGTCCAACCATAGACTGAATTGTCAAAATATTCACTCTCTAGTATTGACATACTTTTCTTTCAGAAAGGCAACTGCTTCTTGAACACGGTTCCGAATCAAGTTAGCAGACTCCTCCAAAAGACGATTTTCTTCAGCAGACAAAAACAAGTGAACGGGAGCAGCCACCCCTTGACGTCCTAAAATAACTGGATAGCCAAGATAGGTTTGATAGGCTTCTTGATAGCTTGATACTGCCACTTCTTCTTGAGCATCCGAAAGGATAATAGTTACCAAACGAAGAGCCGCACTGGCAATGCCGTAAGACGTATAGCCCTTACCATAAAAGACCTTGTGACCACCCTTCATAGAAGCCATAAACAGATTTTGCCGCTCTTCTTCGCTGGTCAATTCTGTAATGTCTTGACCTTTAACCTTGACCTGACTCCAGGCAGTAAATTGGGAATTCCCATGTTCGCCAAGATTGTAGCCGGATACTGATTTTGGATTGACTGACAAATCATCTCCTACCGCCGCCTTCATTCTCGCCGTATCGAGTAGAGTCCCTGTCCCAATCACACGTTCTCTTGGCCAGCCTGTGAATTCCTGATAGAGGGCTGATACGGCATCTACAGGATTCGAGATAACCAAAAGTATGCCTTTAAAATCCAATTTTTTAAGTTCCTGAGAAACCTGATAAACAGCTTCTCGAGTAAATGGAAATTCAGCAAAGCGGTCCTCACCAGCATTGTGCTGTAACTGAATATTGCCAAGAGATGAAATAATCACATCAGCATCTTCAAGTGCCGCATAATCATTGACAACAATGTTTGCATAGCTAGGTAGATTTGCCATGGCATCCTTAAAATCCTGGGCATCTGCCTCGGCCTTCTTTTCATTGATATCTATAAAGACATAGCTATCGGCCAAGCCTTGAGCAATGGCCCCATGAGCTACTGCAGCTCCAACATTTCCCATACCAATAATTCCAATCTTACGACTCATCATTTTCCTCCTTTAATATTTCTCGCTTCTTCCTTGGACACTCTCTTTTGAAAGCAGAAAAGGGCCTGTCAATTGACACACCCTCTCTGATTAACTATTCAATTCTTGCAAAGGTTTGAAGATGATACGTTCAATATCATTCAAATAAACAGACAAACCTTGTTGTGCAGCCAAGTATTCTTTCAAAAGGGCATTAGCTTCTACTTTTTGACCCAATTCTTGAACAGCTGCTTGTTCTTCTGCTGTTGGCATTGTACCAGCTTGCATTTTAGCATAGAAATCCTCTTGGAAATCAGTAAACTCTTTGAAAAGAGCGCTAGCCTCAGCATCAGCTGCAATCGCTTCTTTTTTCTCTACCAAAGTTTTGTACTCAGGAAGGGCACGAATGCCACGTTCCAACTCATTTGCTAAATCATAAATATTTGTCATTTTATTCTCCTAGGCAATCACCACATGATAATCCGTATTGGCTTCAATAACAGTCTTAGCATGTGTGCGATCTTTTTCATTTTTAAAAGTAATTTGTAGGATACCGTGAATATCCTCACGATTTTCCTCATTAATACGAAGGTTAACCAAAGACGTTCCTCGTAACAATTCCATAATGCTAAGGATAACGTCTTCCCGGTCAGGCACATCCACGAAAATATCGAAGGCACTTTCCACGCCACCCTTTTTGTGAATTTCCATCTCTTTACGTTTCTTACGACCGTTGTCAAAGAACTCCCAAATGGCATTCTCATCTTCAGCCTTTATCAAGTCGGCCACATGGTCCAAACGTTTTTTGAAATCTTCAATACGATCCAAAACAGCTGGCCCATTGGTCATGAGAATGGAAGCCCACATGCCAGGTTCACTTTCTGCAATACGGGTCATATCTCGGAAGCCCCCAGCCGCAAAGTGATTGGTCATCTCGTGAGCCTGCGCGTAGTCAGCAGCTTGCTCCATAAGACCAGAAGCCAAAAGATGTGGAAAATGACTGATTTGACTGGTTACACGGTCATGTTCAGCCGCATCAATCTCCACAAATCGTGACTTAAGCCCTGACAAGATGTCCTTAAGTTCAGGGATAGTTGTCTCTCTTGTTAGACTCGTCGGTGTGAAAATATAATAGGCATTTTCGAAAAGTGTCACGTCAGCTGCAATAGCCCCTGATTTATGGGAACCAGCCATAGGGTGAGAACCCACAAACTGAACATTTTTACCAGTTAGGTAACGTTCAGCTGCCTCAACGATATCCAACTTAGTAGACCCTGCGTCTGTGATGATGACATCATCTTTGAGATCCAGGTCAGCCAACTCCTTCAAGTAGGCCACCGTTTGCTTAATTGGCACTGCAAGGACAATAACATCCGCGAGGGGAGCAAATTCTTTGAAATCACTTGTTGCACGGTCAACGATGCCACGCTCAAGTGCAATATTTCGAGAATAGTCAGAGCGATTATATCCAAGAATCTCATAATCAGGGTGGTCCCTTTTAATCCCTAAGGCCAAGGAGCCACCAATCAAGCCCAATCCTGCGATATAAATAGTTTTCTTACTCATTACTACTCCCATCTATTGTCTGATGCTGCTTAAAAGTTTTTCACATAGTCACGGTGACGTGCTACCGCTTCTTTCAATTCTTCCATGTTATCAGAAGAGAATTTGTCCAAGATTTCATTGGCTACGACTGTAGCAACTACGGATTCCATAACGACACCCGCTGCAGGCAAGGCCGTTGGATCTGAACGCTCAACTGTTGCCTTGTAAGGTTCATGTGTTTCGATATCTACTGACATCAATGGCTTGTAAAGGGTTGGAATAGGTTTCATAACCCCACGAACCACAATCGGTTGCCCGTTGGTCATACCACCTTCAAAACCACCAAGGTTGTTAGTGCGACGCGTATAGCCGTCCTCTTCATTCCAGAGAATCTCGTCCATCACTTGAGAGCCCTTGAGGTAGCCATCCTTGAAACCAAGACCAAATTCTACACCCTTGAAGGCATTGATGGATACCACTGCTTGAGCAATCTTAGCATCAAGTTTGGTATCCCATTGGACATAAGAACCAAGGCCAACAGGGACGCCGCCAACAACAGTTTCAACGACACCACCGATTGTGTCTCCCTCTTTTTTGATTTGGTCAATGTAATCTTTAATTTCTTGTTCACGTTCTTGGTTAACGACTGAAATTTCTGATTTTTGGGCCAATTCCTTGATTTGAGCTACTGTCAAATTCTCAGGCACATCAATTTCCTTACCACCAAAGACAACAACATGGTTAGCAATTTCAATATCAAGCTCAGCCAAGATACGTTTAGCAACAGCACCTACTGCCACACGCATGGTTGTTTCACGCGCACTAGAACGCTCCAAGGAATTACGCAAATCATCGAAACGGTATTTCATTCCGCCAACCAAGTCAGCATGTCCTGGACGTGGGTGAGTGATTTTACGTTTGGTTTTCAAACGGTCCTCAATATCTTCCACAGCCATGATATCCAACCATTTTTGATGGTCCTTATTGATAACGTGAAGGGTGATTGGAGCCCCTGTTGTTTTCCCATGACGCACACCAGAAGTGATTTCAACCTTATCAGACTCAATTTTCATACGGCCACCACGCCCATAGCCACCTTGGCGACGTTTCAAATCGCCATTGATATCTTCAGCCATCAAGGGAAGACCTGCTGGAACACCTTCGATAATTGCTGTTAAACGTGGGCCGTGAGACTCACCTGCTGTTAAATATCTCATTTATTTCTCCAAGTACTCTTTCATTTCAACTAAAGGAATTTGATTGATAGCTGCCTTACCAATCTCTGGAACGATAACTGTCTTAATGCTATTACCACGGGCTTTTTTGTCATGTGTGAGAGCTGTATAAAGCTCCTCAACACGCCATGGCTCATAGTCCACTGGCAAGCCAAATTTGACACACATCTCAGCAATTTGGCGTGTAATCCCCTTAGGCATCAGACCTTTTTCCTCAGCAACACGTGAAATCTGAACCATTCCGATAGCCACCGCTTCACCGTGCATGACTTTACCGTAACCAGCTGTTTGTTCAACGGCATGCCCAATCGTATGACCAAAGTTTAGATACATACGGACGCCACCTTCGAACTCGTCTTCAACCACAATTTTACGCTTAACGTTACATGAACGATAAATGATAGTTTCTGAGTTTTCTAGAATACTGTGAACTGAACCATCAATGCTTTCAAGCAAGTGCCAAAGCTCAGGATCATCAATCAAACCGTATTTGACAACCTCACCCATACCCTCAATCAATTCACGTTTACCAAGTGTCTCAAGGACATTAGGGTCAATCAAGACACCATCAGGCTGAGCGAAAGTTCCCACGATATTTTTAGCAAATGGTGTGTTCACACCTGTCTTACCACCAATAGATGAATCCACTTGGGCAGTTAGACTAGTTGGAACCTGAACGAAGTGAATGCCACGCATATAGGTCGAAGCGACAAAGCCTGCCAAATCACCAACAACGCCACCACCAAGAGCAAGAATGCCATCACTACGAGTCATGCCATTCTTAATCAAAAACTCATAAGCCTTATTAACAGTTTTAAGATTTTTACTTGCTTCACCTTCTAGGAAATCAAAAACGACTACCTCAAAACCTTCGTGCTCCAAGCTAAGCTTAACTTTTTCTGCATATAGAGCCCCCACATGATTGTCCGTGATAAGTGCAATCTTTTGTGGTTCCCAAAGTGACTTCACCCATTGACCGACGGTCTTAAGGGCTCCTTTTTCAATAATAATGTCATAAGGGTTATGTGTTAAATTTACCTCTAGTTTCATAGTCGTCCCCTCCTAGCTATTGTAAATATTTTCTAATTCCTGCCAAATGGCGTCTGTTGGCATGTCCTTGCCGGTCCACAATTTAAAGGCACCTGCTGCTTGATGAAGCAACATGCCAAGTCCATTCACAGCCTCGATTCCCTGTTTTCTAGCCAAGGCCAAGAAAGGTGTTTCAAAAGGCTGATAAATGATATCAGCAACCAAGAGTCCCTTAGGAAATTTTGTGTCTGTAGGAATGGGCAAGGATTCGTCATCCATCCCCACACTCGTCGCATTCACCAATAAATCAGCCTGGCCTAGTTCCTCTTGAAAATACTCAAGATCATTTAAAGCATGAAACTCCAATTGGCAAGTTGCCTGTTCAAGTAAGGACTTAAAACTTTCTTTTGCCTTATCCAATGACTGAGGGCGAACGTAGACACTGACTTTTTTTGCATCATCAAGAACTGCCTGCGTCACAATAGCTTTAGCGGCACCACCAGCACCCAAAATCATCAGATGAGCGTCTCTAGGGCTAAAGTTCTTTAGACTAGCAAAGAAACCAAAACCGTCCGTATTATGACCAATCAAATGACCATCACGATTAACAACTGTATTGACAGCACCAATCAGTTGAGCTGCAGGACTAATCTCATCCAAAAAAGGAATGACTGCTTCCTTATATGGCATCGACAAGTTGATACCGAACATGTTGTAACGTCTAATATTTTCAACTGTCTCGGCTAGGTCTGACTCTGGAATCTCCCAGGCCACATAAACACCATTAACTTGTGTCTTTTCGAAGGCCGAATTATGAATAAATGGCGAAATAGAGTGCTTGATGGGATTGGCGACAACAGCTGCTAGGCGTGTGTGTCCATCAATCTGCATCTAAAATCTCCCTAATTTTACGCATATCTGCTAGACTAATTTGTCCTGGAGCACTGGCATTATCAAGACTAGCAAAGGTCCATGATGAACCCATCAAGTCGCCAGCAAGACGTGACATACGACCAAGTTTACCCATTGACATAGTTGCAAACTCTTGTTCAGGATTATAGGCCTTGAAACCACGTGTGAAGTTCATCAAGTCAATAACATCCTGCTCATGCTTAGGCATAACCGCCACCTTTACCACTCTTGGTGTCAAGTTTGCCATCTCAGATAAAAGTGCCATAAGGTTTTCAGGTGTCTCCTCAAAGTTATGATAAGACAAAACCAAGTTTGAAAATTCGAGCATTTGGTCAAAGACAGCCTTACGTGTGAAATACTCAAAATCAATATAATCTGGCGAATAGATAGCAGCTACATCCTTAATTAGTGCGACGTATTCCGCATCCGTTAACTCAAGCTTGCCACCCTCACGCGTCGTACGGATGGTAAAGACAATCTCAAAGCCTGCGAATTTCTCGAAAATAGCTGGAGCAACCGTTAAGATACTATCCTTATCTAAAAAATCTGCACGCCATTCTATAATGTCTGCCCCCTCAAAACGAGACAGTTCAAGCTCTTGTGCCTCCTCTAAACTAGTTGGCATAATCGGAACTACAATTTTCATTTATTTACCTTTATTGTGTATACTTTCAAATAATTTGATGTTGGATCATTAGGATTGACGGTAAAATCCGCTGGTAATTGTTGCAGGTTAACGAAGTCCGCTGAAACATCTCCCAAGCCCTTACGCAGTTGTTTTTTAAACTGTTGCACGGTCATATTAGCAGCATTGGTACTTGCAATGATTGTCCCATGCTCTGATAAAATATCAAGACTCTGTGCAATTAACTTGTGGTAATCCTTATTTGCTGAGAAGGTGCGTTTCTTATTTCGAGCAAAGCTTGGCGGATCAATGACGATAAGGTCATAAGATAAGCCTTTTTTCTTTGCATATTTGAAATAATCAAAGACATCCATCACGACCAAGCGATGATTGTCCATACTGAAACCATTAGCTTCAAAATGAGCCGTCGATAATTCACGTGAACGCTTAGCCAAATCAACCGATGTCGTTTCAACCGCTCCCCCCATAGCCGCAGCAACTGAAAAAGCTGCCGTATAGGAGAACATATTCAGAACTGATTTACCCAAAGCTAGGCCATTAACTAAACCATCACGCACTTCATGCTGATCAAGGAAAATCCCCGTCATTAGCCCATCATTGAGGAAAACTTCATAAGTTACCCCATTTTCTAAAATGGTGAAGGTATCAGCCGCCTCTTGCCCAAAAAGATGGTCTGATTCGAAATCAAGACCCTTGAAGCGAATTTTCTCATAGCCTCCCAAAACCTCAGGAAAGACCGCTTGGAAAGCCTCTACAATAACATCCTTCAAGGAATAAACAAAGGCATTGTACCATGAAAAGAGGGCGTAATCGCCATATAGATCAATAGTGAGACCACCAAAATCGTCACCATCCTGGTTGAAAAGACGAAAAGCTGTCGTCAACTCATTATCATAATAGGATTGACGTTTGGCCTTAGCCCTTTCAAAAAGTCCTTGAAAATAAGTCACTGTCAATTTTTCTTTATTAGGGGACAGAAACCATCCTATCCCCTTATTTTGACTTGACAAATAGCCCGTTCCTAAAAAATCTTTGGACTGGCTATAAAGGTAAACCAACTGATTATTTTCAGTGATATTTGGAAAATCTTCCGCTAAAAGAAGCTGTTTTCCTTGTTTGATTTTTTTCTCCGCAAAGGGACTTACCGTCAATATACTCATGTTACTATTATACCAAAAAAATGCTATTATTTCTGTTTCGTAACTAGATTTTATCAATTATATGTCAAGGAATATCACACTCAATGGCAGTAAATTTTTGAGAGTCATTATCTTATTTGGTATAATGATTAAGATAATATAGAATCAAAGGAAGTATTACTTTGAAAAAAATTACTGAAGCCTTTTGGAAAGGAGTTTCATCAAGACTTGGATTTATCCTCTTGTTACTCTTCTTTTACTGGCTAAAAACCATATTCGCTTATTACGTCAACATTAATCTTGAGTTGGAAAGCAGATATCAGGTTATGCTTTCGCTGATTAACCCTATTCCACTAGGATTAATGCTTCTAGGTTTAGGACTATACTTTAAGAAACGACGTTTCTTTTATAGCATTACCATTGCTATCTATGTCATCCTTAACCTCTTACTTATTGCTAATGTGATTTACTTTGGAGAGTTTACAGACTTCATCACTGTAAATACCATCCTAGCAAGTTCTAGTTCGGCAGCAGGACTAGGAGACTCCGCCAAGAACCTTCTTGAGCCAAGCTATCTCTTCTACCTGATTGATGTACCTTTCTTCATCTATGCTGGTTTCAGGAAGAAGCTTAAGATGGACAGCAAGCCATTTAACAAACGAGCTAGTTTTGCCGTCACTGCACTGTCGACACTCCTTCTCTCAGTTAACCTCTTCTTAGCGGAAGTTAACCGTGGCGAGTTGTTGACACGTGGTTTCTCAAATAACTATATTGTTCGTGCTATGGGGATTCCCTTCTTCACAGCCTATTCTGGTAACTTAACTTATCAGGCCTCACAGGCTCGTTCATCTGCAACAGCTGAGGATATGAAAAAGGTTGAAGCTTACGTTAAGGAGCACTACGCGGCACCTGATCCTAAGTATTACGGAATTGCTAAAGGAAGAAACGTCATTGTTATTCACTTGGAAAGCTTTCAACAGTTCCTCATAGACTACAAGCTCCAAGTAGACGGTAAAGACTATGAGGTTACTCCATTCATCAATTCCATCTACCACTCAAACGAGACGCTAGCCTTTTCAAACTTTTTCCACCAAGTTAAATCAGGGAAAACTTCTGATGCTGAAACCTTGATGGAAACATCTCTCTTTGGACTAAGTACAGGATCATACATGGTAAACTATGGTGGTACCAATACAGCCTATGCGGCACCATCTATCCTAGCTCAAACAGGTGACTATACGTCAGCTGTTTTCCACGGAAACACTGGATCCTTCTGGAATCGTAATAATACCTATAAACAATGGGGTTATAATTACTTCTTTGACTCATCAGCCTTCACTGAAAAAACTGATGAAAACTCCTTCCAGTATGGTCTAAATGACAAGTACATGTTCCCAGATTCCATCAAATATCTGGAACAAATGCAACAACCTTTCTACGTTAAATACCTTACAGTATCTAACCACTACCCATACACTTCACTCTCAGGCGATGAAAAGGAACAAGGTTTCCCACTCGCTGAAACAAAAGACGAAACAGTCAACGGATATTTTGCAACAGCTAACTATCTTGACTCAGCAATCAAAGACTTCTTTGATTACCTTAAGGAAACTGGTCTTTACGACAACTCAATTATTGTCATGTACGGTGACCACTATGGTATCTCTGATACACGAAGTAGCAATCTTGCTGAACTTCTCGGTAAGAACCCTGAAACTTGGTCAAACTATGATAAGGCCATGCTTCAACGTGTTCCTTACATGATTCATATTCCAGGATATACTGGTGGTGGCATCTCTAACACCTTTGGCGGTGAGGTCGATGCCCTTCCAACTCTCCTTCACATTCTTGGTGTTGACACTAGCTCTTATATCCAGATGGGACAAGACCTCCTATCTCCTGATAACAAGCAAATTGTCGCATTTAGAACCTCAGGTCAATATGTTACTCCTCAATACACCAGCTACTCTGGTCGACTTTATAACACTCAAACAGGGGAAGAAATTACCAACCCTGATGAAACGACTAAAAAGGATAACGAAGCCATTCGTAAGGCAGTAGCCACTCAGCTTTCAATGAGTGACGCTGTTCAAACAGGTGATCTCCTTCGTTTCTATACACCAAATGGTTTGAAACCTGTTGATTCCAGCACGATTTCCTACACGAAACAGATGGATCAACTGAAACAGATCAACAAAAAGCTGAAAGATAAATCAACTAGCCTCTACAAGCAAAAAGGCAATAAATCAACAGCTGATCTATTCAAGACCCCATCTTACAAGGAGCTACATCCTGTAGAATCCGAATCAAGCTCTAGCTCAAGTTCGGGTGAATCAGAGCCAAGCAGCTCTTCAACGGAACAACAATAACCCCTAAAGGCAGTCCAATATGGACTGCTCAGATTGAAGACAAAGTCCTCAGAAGTTATACTTCTGGGGACTTTTCTTGCTTT
>OLFU01001028.1_pt1 | contig 30049 bp, 30 predicted proteins | sample 1605161 | NCBI WGS metagenome assembly OLFU01 (sample SAMEA3888914, study PRJEB22519) | human gut metagenome | biome: human gut; feature: human-associated habitat; material: faeces | place: Denmark | collected 2011
AAACTTAACTGATAATGAAAACAAGCTTTAAAATGGTAGCTATGCTACTGGGGATCGGAATTTTCCCCGTCTGTGCTCATGCGCAAAAGAAAGTAGTCATCGAGGATGAGGAACCGAATTCCATCATGTTCGTCTCCAGGGACAAGGCCGGAGATGAAATCATCCGAATCATGAACGACCGCTCTCAGATGCGTTTTCACGACCCGAATGCTCCCCGCTTCCTTCTGACGGATCAGAAAGGGAAATTCGCCCTTGGTATCGGCGGCTACGTACGTGCGACGGCAGAGTATGATTTCAACGGCATCGTTGACGATGTGGATTTCTATCCGGCATTGATCGGACAGCCCGGAAAGGGAAATTTTGCCAAGAATCAATTTCAGATGGACATCACCACTTCTACCCTATTCCTGAAATTGGTAGGACGAACCAAGCATCTGGGCGACTTCGTGGTGTATACCGCCGGAAACTTCCGTGGAGATGGGAAGACGTTTGAACTTCAAAATGCGTATGCGCAGTTCTTAGGATTTACCATCGGATACAGCTACGGTTCATTCATGGACCTTTCGGCTCTGCCTGCAACAATTGACTTCGCCGGTCCGAACGGTTCCGCTTTCTATCGTACCACTCAACTGAGTTATATGTGCGATAAACTGAAAAACTGGAGATTCGGCGTTGCCATGGAAATGCCTTCGGTAGACGGTACAACGAATAGCGATGTATCTATCAACACGCAACGAATGCCGGATTTTGCAGCTTCTGCACAGTATAACTGGAATAGTAACAGTCATATTAAGTTGGGTGCAATCGTACGCAGCATGACTTATTCAAGTAATGTGCACGACAAGGCTTTTTCGACTACCGGATTTGGCCTGCAAGCATCTACCACCTTTAATGTAACCAAGAAGTGGCAAGTGTTCGGACAGTTTAATTATGGAAAAGGAATTGGTTCTTATCTGAACGACTTAAGTAATCTGAATGTGGACATCGTTCCCGATCCGGATAATGAAGGCAAGATGCAGGTTCTTCCGATGCTGGGCTGGTATGCGGGGTTGCAATATAATATTTGCCCGAATATCTTTGTATCCGGTACATACAGCTTATCCAGACTTTACTCTGAAAACAACTATCCGAGTGATAATCCGGAAGCATACCGAAAAGGACAGTATTTCGTAGCAAATGCCTTCTGGAATGTGACTAGCAATATGCAAGTAGGTGTTGAATATCTGAGAGGATGGCGCACTGATTTCAACTCTTCTACTCGCCATGCCAATCGGCTGAATATGCTGGTACAATATTCTTTCTAATCTATTACATATATAATATTAGGTATATATAATATGAGAAGCCGCCTCTGAACAATGTTCGAGACGGCTTCTTTAATATAAAATCGTAGCGGATTAATATTAGAACTTATAGTTTACACTTACACCAAACACTTTGTTTGTACGACTATAAACATCTTTATCCATTGAAGCCATAGCCCCATCCAAGCCACGTGGATTTTCTTTGGTATAATCGCTGTAGGTAGTCCAGAAATAAGCAACATCTAAACTTAACGCCTTACTAAGATTAATACGACCGCCCAAACCGACTGAATAAGAATCACAAGAGAAACTTGTGTCTGTCTGGAAAGCATCGCTCAATCCATAATCAGTTTTCTGATAACCACCACTGACTGTGAATATTTTGTTTATATCCCATTCTACACCAGCCAGGTATTCGTGTGTTCCATGTTTCAATGTCTTCTGCTTGTTATCAGCCATACCTGCATTCTTGTCATCAAAGAAATGATACTCTACTGAAGCACGAAGAGAAGGCAAGAATTCATAACTTGCTGCTACAGATAACATAGAAGGGAGGTCACTTGGAGTATTCACACCATGCTGATAAGGTGCCATATAGGCAGCAGCATCCGGAAATTCCAATTTATGTGTATTGTTCTCAATATTCATATTAGCTTTGAACTCATACTTCGCAGCCAAATTCAACTTACCGAACTTAGCGTCTACACCGATAATCGGCGTCAATCCCCAACCTGTCTGGTCACAATCCAGTTCAAGCTTCGTATCATTCAGTTTCTGAAGCATAGGTGCAGATTGTTCTTGTGCAATCTGCTGTGCCTGTTCTAAACTCAAATTAGGATTAGCCCCCATAATTTGTTGTACTATAGCAGCACCGATCTGTCCTGCTACTCCTTCTTTCAAGGCAATATTCAGAAAACCTTTATATCCACCTGTAAAGTAATTCATACGGGCTCCGGCAAAAACTGAAAAGTGTTCATTAATCTTATAGCTTGCCCCTAACTGCAAACCATAAATATATTGACGACCTTCCATGGCTGAATTGATATTGTACATATTAGGTTTCAACATATCACTTGTAGAATTTACCAAGCCGATAGCAGCTGCATCAAACATAGGCAAACCTGTATTGAAAGAAGCTTTTCCACCACCACCAACGATAGCGAAACTACCGGAAAATGCCCAGTCACCATTCTTATATACAGCATGGACAGAAGGGATAACGGGAGCCGAAGCTTTTCCTTCATAATTGCGCACGGAAGTCTGTCCATCCATAGTCCACAAAGGACTTGTAGCAGCAATATCACGGGTCTGATATGCACTCTGAATAGTCAGTGCTACCTGTAAACCGTTTTGGGGAAGGAATGCCAGTCCGGCAGGATTACTATAAACTCCATCAATATCAATGGAAGCGCCGCGGGCTATCATGCGCAAGAAAGCAGCATTCTGATTCGTATTAGTTAGATAATCTCCGGCAAAAGTTGGAATTGAAACGATTAACATTACAAATCCAATCAAGAAATTTTTTCTCATCTAAATCTTTTTTAAATTAATTCGGGCGCAAAGATACAACATTCCTGCACACGCAACACATGTTTGTGCACTTATTTTCGCTTACCGGCTCATTTTAATTGAAAATAAAAACTGTTTCTAATGAAACAATCCACATTCTGAGCGGAGGTAAAGATAAACAAACCACCCTGTTTTTACGTTTATTAATAAGAATAAAAACAGAAAATATTATGGCCTATACAATTGCATTTTTCGGAACAAAGCCTTATGACGAAGCTTCTTTCAACGATAAAAACAAAGAGTTCGGATTTGAATTCCGTTATTATAAAGGACATCTGAATAAGAATAACGTGCTATTGACGCAAGGAGTAGACGCGGTCTGTATCTTTGTCAACGATACGGCCGATGCAGAAGTCATTCATGCTATGGCAGCCAACGGAGTAAAACTGCTGGCACTCCGATGTGCAGGATTCAATAATGTAGACTTGAACGCTGCCGCCACTGCCGGAATCACCGTTGTACGGGTTCCCGCGTATTCGCCTTATGCCGTTGCCGAATATACCGTAGCACTCATGCTCTCTCTCAACCGAAAGATTCCACGCGCTTCGTGGCGTACAAAAGACGGAAACTTTTCCCTTCACGGTCTGATGGGATTCGACATGCACGGTAAGACGGCAGGTATCATCGGTACAGGAAAAATCGCCAAAATTCTGATTCATATCTTAAAGGGATTCGGAATGAATATACTGGCTTATGACCTTTATCCCGACTACAACTTTGCCAGGGAAGAACAAATCGTTTATACTTCTCTGGACGAATTGTACCATAGTTCCGACATTATTTCCCTACATTGCCCGCTTACCGAAGCCACCAAATATCTGATCAATGACTACTCCATCAGCAAAATGAAAGACGGAGTCATGATCATCAATACCGGTCGTGGACAATTGATTCACACCAATGCCCTGATCGAAGGCTTAAAAAACAAGAAAATCGGTTCTGCCGGATTGGATGTGTACGAGGAAGAAAGCGAATATTTCTACGAAGACCAGTCCGACCGCATCATCGACGACGACGTGCTTGCCCGTCTGCTCTCATTTAACAATGTGATTGTCACTTCGCATCAAGCCTTTTTCACACGTGAAGCAATGGGAAATATCGCCATGACCACACTTCAGAATATCAAGGATTTCATCAACCACAAGCCTTTGCTAAATGAAGTGAAGAGATAGAACCTTTACCTGACTTCCCTTGTTACAGAAGTATATAAACAATTAGAAAAGGAGAAAATTATGAAGAAAGTAATACATAAAGCAGATACAAGAGGACATTCCCAATATGACTGGCTGGATAGTTACCATACCTTCAGTTTCGACGAATACTTCGATTCTGACCGTATAAACTTCGGTGCCCTCCGCGTATTGAATGACGACAAAGTCGCCCCCGGAGAAGGGTTCCAAACCCATCCGCATAAAAATATGGAGATTATCTCCATTCCATTGAAAGGACATCTGCAACATGGTGACAGCAAGAAAAACAGCCGTATCATCACTGTCGGAGAGATTCAGACGATGAGTGCCGGAACGGGTATTTTCCACAGTGAAGTGAATGCCAGCCCTGTAGAACCGGTAGAATTCCTGCAAATATGGATTATGCCGAGAGAACGGAATACGCATCCTGTCTACAAGGATTTCAGCATCAAAGAGCTGGAACGACCGAACGAACTGGCAGTGATCGTATCGCCCGACGGCAGTACTCCCGCTTCACTTCTACAAGACACCTGGTTTTCTATCGGAAAGGTGGAAGCCGGAAAGAAACTTGGCTACCACTTGCACCAAAGTCATGGCGGCGTATACATTTTCCTGATTGAAGGAGAAATCGTAGTAGACGGAGAAGTACTGAAACGTCGCGACGGAATGGGCGTCTATGATACGAAAAGTTTCGAACTCGAAACATTGAAGGACTCACATATCTTATTGATAGAAGTACCGATGTAGAAATTTGGAATTAGAAATCATGAATCTTGAATGAATGAAGAATATAGCTGATATCCGGCAAGAATATACCAAAAGCGGGTTAAGGGAAAGCGAACTTCCCTGCGACCCGCTTTCACTTTTCAGCCGCTGGCTACAGGAAGCCATCGACGCAAACGTAGAAGAACCGACCGCCATCATTGTAGGTACCGTATCTCCCGAAGGCAGACCCTCGACCCGTACCGTACTGCTGAAAGGACTGCATGACGGAAAGTTTATCTTCTATACCAACTACGAAAGCCGCAAGGGAAGGCAACTGGCACAAAATCCGTACATTTCTCTTTCCTTTGTCTGGCATGAACTTGAAAGGCAAGTACACATCGAAGGTACTGCCGCGAAAGTTTCTCCGGAGGAATCGGACGAATATTTCCGGAAGCGCCCTTATAAAAGCCGCATCGGTGCACGTATCTCTCCACAAAGCCAGCCTATCGCAAGCCGGATGCAACTGATACGCGCTTTCGTCAAAGAAGCTGCCCGATGGCTGGGAAAAGAAGTGGAACGCCCTGACAACTGGGGCGGATATGCCGTCACTCCTACCCGGATGGAGTTTTGGCAAGGACGCCCCAACCGGTTACATGATCGCTTCCTGTATACCCTAAAGACGGATGGAAAATGGGAAATCAATCGACTTTCTCCCTGATTTCACTGATTTTTCTTGCCAACTCCAACTAGAATACGTAATATTGCAACTGTAAAAATAATCAGCTCATGACACTGGATTATATTTATCATAGCGGTTTTGCCATCGAAGCAGAAGGTGTGACCGTCATCATCGATTATTACAAAGATTCTTCGGAAACTGAACATAACCGGGGAATCGTACATGACTACCTCCTGCAAAGACCGGGTAAACTCTATGTATTGGCCACTCACTTTCACCCCGACCACTTCAACCGTGAAATACTGACGTGGAAAGAAGCACGTCCCGACATCCGGTACATTTTCTCCAAAGATATTCTGAAAAGCCATCGTGCAAAGCCCGAAGACGCTACCTATATTAAAAAAGGAGAAACCTACGAAGACGAGACGATCCGCATCGAAGCATTCGGCTCGACCGATGTCGGCAGTTCGTTCCTGATCCATCTGCAAGACTGGAACATCTTCCATGCAGGCGATCTGAACAACTGGCACTGGAGTGAAGAATCTACCGAAGCGGAGATACGAAAAGCCAACGGAGACTTCCTTGCAGAAGTTAAATATTTAAAAGAAAAAGCACCGAAGATCGATTTAGCGCTGTTCCCAGTGGACCGCAGGATGGGAAAAGATTATATGAAAGGGGCAAAACAGTTCATCGAACAAATAAAAACTACTATATTTGTACCCATGCACTTCAGTGAAGACTACGAAGGCGGAAATGCCCTCCGTGATTTTGCCGAAAATGCAGGATGCCGGTTTGTCAGCATCACCCATCGGGGCGAAAGTTTTGAAATAACCAAATAAACACAATAATAATTATGAATAAGTTAACAATCCTGTTTCTTACCATGCTTCTCACATGCCTGCCAATGGCAATGAGAGCCGAATCGCACAAAGAAAAAAGAGATGATACCAGATACCTTGCGGGAGCTGTTCCTGTAGTAGATGGTAAAGTAGTATTTTCCAAGGAATTCCAGATTCCCGGAATGAGTCAGAAGCAAATCTACGACACTGTCATGAAGTGGATGAACGAACGTCTGAAAGAAAACAATAATCCGGACAGCCGCGTCGTTTTCAGCGATGAAGCACAAGGAACCATCGCCGGTGTAGGTGAAGAATGGATCACATTTTACTCCAGCGCCCTGTCATTGGACCGCACTTGGGTCAATTATCAGATCACTGTTACCTGCAAACCGGGCAGTTGCTTGGTAGAACTGGAAAAAATCCGTTTCACCTACCGCGAAACAGAAAAATACAAAGCAGAAGAATGGATTACAGATGAATATGCACTGAACAAAGCTAAAACCAAACTGGTACGCGGCTTGGCTAAATGGCGCAGAAAAACGGTAGACTTTGCCGATGACATCTTTATGGATGTAGCTGTAGCCTTCGGTGCTCCCGATACTCGTCCGAAGTCTGAGAAAAAGAAAAAAGAAGAAGAAGCACAGAAGCCGTCTATCGTTGCTGCTGCAGGTCCGCTGGTGATTGGTCAAGGCGGTAAAGTTACCACTGCAGAAGCAGATCAGACAACTACTCCTGCTGCTACTTTAACTCCTGCAACTCCTGTCGGCAAGGCTTCAGCAGATATGCCAGGATATACAGAAATCGATCTGAAGCAGATTCCGGGTGATGTATACGCATTGATGGGCAATGGAAAACTGGTGATCTCTATCGGCAAAGATGAATTCAACATGACCAATATGACAGCCAACGCAGGCGGCGCACTGGGTTATCAAAACGGTAAAGCCGTAGCTTATTGCACACTTTCTGCCGATCAGCCCTACGAAGCGATAGAAAAAGCAGAAACTTATACACTGAAACTATACGCTCCGAACCAAACGACCCCTTCGGCTGTTATCGAATGTAAGAAACTGCCTTCACAAACGACTCCGCAAGCCGGACAACCCCGTACGTATGTCGGAGAAATCGTGAAGCTATTGATGAAAAAATAACAAGATAGCAATCATGGAAATTAAAAGTAGATTTGATCACTTTAATATCAATGTAACGAATCTGGAGCGAAGCATTGCTTTTTATGAAAAAGCGCTTGGCTTAAAAGAACATAGTCGGAAGGAAGCTTCCGACGGTTCTTTCATCCTGGTCTACCTGACGGACAACGAAACCGGCTTCCTACTGGAACTGACCTGGCTGAAAGATCATACCTCCCCCTATGAACTGGGAGAAAACGAAAGTCATTTATGCTTTCGTGTAGCCGGCGACTATGACGCCATACGGCAATACCACAAAGAAATGAATTGTGTCTGTTTTGAGAATACAGCCATGGGGCTTTATTTTATCAACGACCCGGATGACTACTGGATAGAGATACTTCCACAAAAGAAGTAACCTTATAAAAAGAAGCGGGGCAGGATGATCATCCTGCCCCGCTTCTTTTTATAAGGTTGTTAGCTATTCATGACATAACACATCCCCAAAATGCTTGAAATAATGAAAAAACATCCGGGAATAAATAAACGAACAAACAATCTTGTCAATTGCATTTTTTGCTCGACAAACATTGCATCATTATCCAAATTATACCAAACCGTAACTTTATCACCTATATGAAAATCTTTCGGGTAATATGAAAATTGTGTGATATCCTCCACAATAATATTGGGATTGATAGACCGACAGCATTTTTCACCCTCTCCTTCTAATGTAAATTCAACAGACGGGCGCATAAGAAGCTTTCCATCCTTCACATAAGTATCAACATCCACTACTATTCCATCTATCTTCTTAATGTATTTCGTTTCGACTCTCTTGATTAAAAGACAAAACATCCTCATCTTAATGATCAAACCAAGTCCATGGCCAGCCAGCAAAAGTGCTAGTATACAAACAATTGTTCCCATTTATTTTTTATGTCGGTTAGCTCTCTTTTTCCGAATATCCGCTTTCATCTTCGCGGCTCCGGAACCATGTTGTCCACGAATATAAGTCGCTTTCTTCGCTTTCGTCTTCACTTTCTCCTCCTCCTGGGGCTTATCTTTCTTACCTTTAAAGACGATTCCACCCATGATTGCATCTTCTATACTCATATATATTATATTGTTAGCATTCACATTTCTGATGCAAAGATAAGCCTTTTCTACGGAATTGTTTATCTTTGGCGGATAAAACAATACATAATCACCAAAATGGCAACAATAACCCTTTCCGCAGAAAAGGACCCGATGGGAGCTGCAATCTCCGATTATTTCAATCATCACAGAGCTGACCGCTTGCGAGTATTCTCTTCTCAATTCGAAGAAGATGAAATCCCCGTTAAGGAATTATTCCGAAGTATACAGTCCATGCCAGTCCTCGAACGCACTGCTCTGCAAATGGCTACGGGAAGAATATTAGATGTAGGAGCCGGAAGCGGCTGCCACGCATTGGCACTTCAAGAAATGGGAAAAGAAGTTTGCGCCATTGACATCTCTCCGCTTTCCAACGAAGTAATGAAACAACGCGGCGTAAAAGATTCCCGCCTCATCAATCTCTTTGACGAAACATTCACCGAAACATTCGATACGGTTCTGATGCTGATGAATGGTTCGGGCATCATAGGAACACTAAATAATATGCCTGCCTTCTTCCAACGGATGAAACGTATCCTACGCCCTGGCGGATGTATTCTGATGGATTCAAGTGATCTGCGCTATCTTTTCGAAGAAGAAGACGGCAGCATGCTTATCGATCTGGCAGGCGATTATTATGGCGAAGTGGATTTCCAGATGCAATACAAGGATGTAAAAGGAGATACATTCGATTGGCTATATATCGATTTTCAGACTCTTAGCCTGTACGCCTCCGAATGTGGATTCAAAGCGGAATTAATCAAAGAAGGAAAACATTATGACTATCTGGCAAAGCTGAGCCTTGCCTGACAGCGTATTATTTTAATCAGAAAAAGCCCTATTCAGGATAGTGACAGTATCACATCGGAATAGTGTAACCATACTAACGATATAGTGTCACCATCCCAGTGTGATAGTGACACTATATCTATTGTGCCCGCATCCGGTTCAGAGACCGGCAATAAGCACTTATTTCAGCATTTCATTGATCTGCTGAACCAGTGAAGCAAACTCTTCTTCATTATACAGACGAGTCAGTTTTACAATCTTTCCTTCCCGGTCTATCAGCACATTCCGTGTGATTCCGGCATCACGCAATGCATATTTTGCAAAAATATCAGCTCCCGGATCCAGTCCCAGCGAGTAAGTCACTCCGGTAGACTTTGCAAAGGCAAGCACTTTTTCAAGCGGTTCGTCACGGTCTATTCCAATCAGTGCAAAGTCTGCATTATCCTTATGCTTCAGCCAAATGTCTTTTTCTATAAAAGGCATTTCCTTACGGCATACTCCGCACCAACTTGCTGTAAACTGCAACATGACAACCTTCCCACGAAGAGAAGACAAAGTCACTTGTTTACTATCCGTCAATGTAATCGTAAAATCAGGGGCCATTTCCCCTATTCTGACAATATATCCTGTACTATCAGCTTGTGCCGACATCGCTTCAGTAGCCACTTTCACTGTGTCTGAAGCGCTCTCAGCAGCTTCTGCTCCTTTCTTCTGACCGGAACAAGCCAGTAAACTAACGGCTAATAAAGCCACACCACATACATTCATAATTTTCTTTTTCATCTTCTTGCAATCATTAGTGAGACTGCAAATATAAAAAAAGTACATGATGTATTTGCATTTTTAAAATAAATTCGTACCTTTGCACCCGCAAAACAGAAAACGCCTCTTTAGCTCAGTTGGCCAGAGCACGTGATTTGTAATCTCGGGGTCGTTGGTTCGAATCCGACAAGAGGCTCTCCTCAAAATTCAAATGCCGCTATATGCGGCATTTTTTGGCAGTTATATACGACTCTACACTAGCCCTGTCGTTATAACTTTTGTTTATAAAAAAAACTCTTCCTAGTCGGCTATAACTGGGAAGAGTCTGTTTCTTTTTCGACTGCTAAAATAGCAATTATTTTTCTATTTTCTCATTATAATCAATAATATTTTTCAGCACTGCTATCATTTTCTGCGCACATTCATTTTCAGAAGTTACATAAGTGATAATTGGGTCATTCATATTTCTCATTATTACATTAATTCGATATGTAGAAGCCCCTTTTATCGTAGATTTTTCTCCTGTTGTAGCTCCTGCTAAAGCTCCTACACCGCCTAATAACAACCCACCAACTAATCCTCTGCCTATCATACTTCCAGTTGAAGATGTGGTTTTATATGATGTCTGGTCGTTCACATTGAAATCTATAATGTCAGAATATTTATACCCTTTACCATTGATGTAAATGGTTTTACGAGTATCATAGACTAATATAACCATTTTTTTTGATAGACTTTGCTTGGTAGGCTTTATTTTAAGTGTAGGTATTCCATACTTTCTTTCTAAATCTACTTCCCACAAAGAGTATTCATTTTCATCTTTTTTTTCTTCTATTCCTGTTATTATAGCAATAATAATAAGAAGAAAAAAAAGAAATCCTAGAGCTATTAAGATAATCATAATAAATGTGTTTTATTGGTTAATACTAAATAATAATGTTTCCATTTAGTTAGCATCACCTCACGCATATATATGAAAAAGGCGTAGAACTAATGCCTAACGCCATCGAGGGCTACCACACCCTACTCACTTATAGGCAAAGTCTACGCCAGTATATTGGCGTATAAACGCAATACACCCATAAGTGAGTTCAAAATAGCCCTATTGCTTTCAAGGTGGTAGTTCGATGGCGATTAGGCTATAATATGTAAAAAGCGTACCATCTATTCAATGATACGCTGCAAATATAGGAATAACTTCATAATTTCCAATATTAATCTTTATCCTTTTCAGGTATTTCTTTTTCTCCTGATAACAAAACTTGCTTTTCTTTCTCAGGATAAGGATAACTCTCAAGCATTTCATTTAGCTTCTTAGTCAGCTCTTCAAGTTCTTCCTCACTTCTTACGCTGATTTTGTTCTTTGCCATAAAAAATTGGAGAGTTGATTCCATTTCTCTATTTTTTTTCTTTTTTCCTTTTCCCATAATTAAGCTATATTGCGCAAAAGTAAATTAAATCTTTGAGAATCGCTAAAATTCCGGGTATTAAACCGAAAGATAAATTCATCAACATACTTTTGCAAATGTTTTTTGCTTACCCGTATATAAGTCCCTAACATCATTCTATCAAAGTGAGACCATGCATTTTCTATTCCATTTGTACTGACAGTGATTATTTCACCTTCATCTGTGGCGTATGTTGTACCGTAGAAATGTTTCTCATGATCTACTGACCTTTGTACATACTTCCCATGCAGTCCACTGTAATCCCAACCATCAGTATAAACAACACTACCTAATTCAACTTTTTCTTTGATAATCGGAACTATAGTTTTAGCTTGTGTATTAGAAACAACTTTAGCTATTAATTTTCCTCCTCTTTCTAAGATACCAAATACCGGAACTTTGTCTTTATAACTGCGTCCCTGACATTTCTCTACTTTCTTATCCTTATGTCTATTCTTGTTCTTTCCACCAACAAAAGTTTCGTCTATCTCGACCTCACCGGACAACTTAGAATTATTTGCATTTGCTTTTGCAACGAACTCTCTAATCTTCATAAGCATCTGCCAAGCAGATTTTTGAGTAATCTCTAATATCCGAGCTAATTGACATGAAGAAATACCACCTTTATCTGCTTGGAACAAAAACATTGCGAGCAACCATTTCGTCATAGGCAATTTAGTATTTGCAAGCGGTGTTCCTGTTTTTACATCGAAGTATCGTCCAGTATTCTTGCATTTGTATTTTCCATTACCACATTTGTACACCTTAGATGTAGGGTCATACGGTGATACAACCTTCCCTTCCCATCTCATTTTCTCAAAGTATTTAATAGCTTTTTCTTCACTAGAAAGAGCTTCTGAGAACATTGTGTATAAACTCTTGCCTTTCATAATGTCTACCTTTTTAATTACCTAAATATACTAAAAGTCAACGATATATGCAAGTTCTTTGCAAATATTTTCCATAATTTGGTTTGTAAGGATGCTAAAGAACATCCTTACAGAACATACAGAACTATTACCGCTTATAAACTATAAACAGTACATTTGCAACATATATAATAAAAGACAATGAATACAATGAATACAATAATCACATTTTCTGATTGGATTTCATTAATTAGCTTACTATTAGCTATAATTTCTTTTGTATTTTCAAAAAGAACACGTAAAAAGTTGGATAAACAACAACTTGAAATTAACGCTTATATGTTATCTAATCTAAAAGAAGCAGAAATAAATAAGAAAAAAGCTAATATAGAAGGAGAAATTATTTCTTCAAAAATAATGCGTATCCATAATAAAGGAGACTCTCAAGCTAATAATGTTGATTTTACGATTAATAATGGGAATAGTGTGTTTTTTATAGGAAAGCAAAAATCATACGATATATTAGCGGGAAATCATATAGATATTAATTTCCAATTGCTTTCAGAAATCACATCTCAATATACTGTTATTTTTACGTGGGATGATGAAAGCAGTAAAAATCAATACAAGGAGCAAAATCTTACTTTTTAATCCTTTTATTAATCTGATTAATCCTGTAATTATTATGAACATTCATAACAATTACAATTATACTAATAATTATTGTAACTATATTTACGTAATTTCTTAATTCCATGCTTTCTAATTTTGTAATTAAAAAAAGCCCGGCTTCTGCCGAGCTATAACTTTTTGCTATAACCTAGCGGGCTAGTGTCGGGTCGTATATAAGTGCCCATTTTTTTATCCTTTTCATTCGATGTTCACGAAACACAACCATGCTTACACCCTCAACAGGCTCAAAGCAAACACAACTGCCAAATCCTTTCTTTTCAACCGAAAGTCACAGCCGGAAAATAATCCGAATATGATTAACACTACCGAAGCTGTCCCCCAACGATAAGAAAGCACTTCGAAAGCTGAAAAACCGATCAGCAATAAAGTGATGAAAAAAACGGAGCCAGCCCAAAAGTGAAAGAGGAAACCGACGCATATAGTATGCCTTTGATACGATTCATGAATATATTCGACTAAAATCCGATATTTATGACTGCAAAGATATAAATATAAATCCAAGAAGATATCAAACAAGAAGAATAATAGATTTGCAGATAAAAAACCTTCCATTTATTATTTGTTTTTAAATAAAAGAATGTATTTTTGAATCCAAATATATAGCTAATATTATTATATATATCATTAATATACTATGCATCAATATTTTAATATTAAATTTTATATATAAATTTATATCTTATAAAACAAACACTATTTTCAAGAAGCAATAAATAACCAATTAAAAAACAAAGATTATGGCATTATTTGTAAATCCCGGCAAAGATTGGGAAAAGAACATGAGTGAAGAAGACATCGCACAAATGGAATCACAAGGTTATGATGTAACAGAACTACGCGCCAAACGCGCAAAATCTGCAGAGGAAGAAGAAAAAGAGCGCCTCCGCGAAAAAGAAGAGCGGGAAAACTTCAAGAATCCAACTAACCCGAACAAACTCGCCCCTTACCTGCAGACACCACGTGACATGAGCACTTCTTTTTTCAAAGCTATGGCAGGCAGCGCCCCCTGGCTATTCAAAGATCGTTGGAAAAGAAAATATACCGAGGCTCCTATTGTTTATGCCGCGGTAGTGCAAGCTAATACCGCCCTATGGATGCCCGGTAATAACGATTATTATCCTGCCGTATTTGTTTTTGCACTTGATCAAAAACACATTCACGACACCGAATGGCTAAAACAAATAGCAGAAGAAATAAATGTATTGCAAGATGCCGACCAAATCCCCGGTGATTGCCGCAAACTAATACAGACGTTACGTGATGATACCAGCGAATTCTGTTTTCGTATCGGCAAAAGTGTATGTGGTGACGCCAACGCATGGTGTGCCACCTATAAATTCGACAAACAGACAGCACTGCCACGCAAGGCTTTACCATCCGATGGCATCGTCCCTTTTCTATTAAAGTCCGCCCCGGTAGAAAATCAATTTGTTGATTTCAAACTAATCCCGACTGAATTTTATATCGGCTAAAAATAGATAAGCAGAAATAGGCAAACCGAAAGTAAACAATATTTTTTTCATCATTTATAATTATATCTCACATAAGGAATATGCATGCATACATTATCCAACAACTAATAAGAATTATATTGTTTATCACTATCGGTTTGCCTATAGGACTAAAAAGTTTTGCCCAAGAAACAAAACGTTTCTATATGGAACTGGACACTCCCCGCAATGGAGCCAAAGCAGGACAAGAGCTTGAATTAAAATACATCAGCACAGCCGATTTCGATTCTGTATCTCCACCCGACTTCGGAACGCTTATAGAAACAGTTGAAGGAGCAACACCACACAAAGCCGGTCATACAGTAAAAAACGGCATATTGACAGATATCTACGAGCAGGGATTCAGCTACCGCATACGTTTCAAGAAGCCAGGAAACACCAAACTACCTCTGGCATCCATCAAGGCAAACGGAAAGGAATACGAAACACCTCTGACCAGTGTATGGGTACATCCGGTCGATACCAATATCGACAGTGTAAAATGCAGCATTCAGCTGGAGGATTCTTATCGCAAAGGAGTTTTCACCGCCATCGGGATCTGTCTCTTAATCGCTTGGTTATTGATCCGCTTATCGTTTCAGAAACAAAAAAAAATAAAGAGACAGGATAAATAAAACAGAGAATAACCCTATCTCATTAATCCATCATCATCTGCATCTGCTTATTTATTTTTTAAGTATTCTCTTTAAATGTTCGACATCTAAAAGTAAGTTCACTGTTTCAAAATTTCCTTTATAAAAAACGCCCCAGTTATTGAAAACACAAGGCAGGTCTTTCGCTTTTTGGAGTGTATCCACTTGAATTAAAGATACAGGAACGTTATTTGTATCACAATACTGTTTTACCATTTCAATCTTTTGATAAATATAAGGGCATTGCATATCATAATAAATAGTCAGATCTTCGCTTTCAATTTTCATTTTTTTCGCGTTTTGCGCAAATTTCGGCATTGTCCCGTCAAAAGAAAGTGCAAGCAGTTCATATCCATTATCAGTCGCATCAACAACTTCAAAACCGAATTTCTTCGCAAACGATTGGTCAGAAAGCCAGTTCTTCTGCTTCTTTGAGCCAAGCATACAAACACCGGATTTGCCTTTTTCTTTGGCGTCTGTCAGGCAATATTCCATCAAAGCTCTTCCATACCCATTCCCCTTAGGACTTCCTAAGACCCATAAGCAATACAGATAATAATAGTTATCACCAATGATGGGAACCCAAGCTGTCTCAAGAGGTGCATACTCAATAAAAACCGTAGCTTTTGCATTTAGCTTTCTAAAAACATGACCTTCATTTAGTCTGTCGGAAAGCCATTGCCGCTTCGCGTCAATACCCGCATGAGGCTTTTTACTGCGAATAATGCAGCATAGATGCTCATCACTGAGGTTTTCCTTTGTTAAGTTTACAAAATCTGTATTCATATACGCATTCGTTTTAAATTAGATATCATCAATCAACCGATCTTAACGGTGCACTCTGCCATTTTGGCTGAATATAATAGTTATAGTTTCATAAGAGATAGTGATTTAGTATTAAAATCCTCTTTAAATCTTTCTCTCTGCCAAAAAGAGATAAGATTCTTTTTTGCTCTTCTATAGTTGGTATCTTGATAATTAAATTCCCAATGAATATTTCCTTATATTCTTTTACACAAACAGACTGCCAAATATCGTTTTTCTTAATTTGAAGATCCCCCATGACCTCAATATCCATTAAAGGAAGTTTGAATCTGGCAAAATTAGAACGAAACAAATCATCCTCTTTTGTTTCCGGAGATATTTCCATATATGTTTTTAGCAAGTGTTGCAATTTGCATGAATTCATTTCGGTAGTCAAAATATCGATATCAGCAGTTTCTCCGACCTCTATACCTGATAAAATCATAGCAGATGCACCTATAACATAAAAATCAGGACTTATTTCCTGTAATTCAACAGTTATACTTGCAAGACTCTGAGTTATCTTATCTTTAATTTTCATATCTCCAATAATATATAACAAAAATACAAAATATATTTCAGAAAGGTAAAAGAGCAGGCTTTAATAATACCATTAATGAATGTAATGAGAGCAACTATCGACAAAATTCCTCTTTTTCTATGTAGCTCTAACCTCCTGCAAATTTCATCAATCGCCTTATTATAACAACTACAAGGTTCAGTACTACGATATTCCAATGTCAGGGTTTGATAAAAAATATTAAGAGATTGGTCGCTTCCTATCCTTGGTTGCATAATCTTTACGCATTTTAATTCTAAATATTGCCTCCATATTAGCAAATCCTTATTTTTCCCTAGCAAACTTTTGACACCTCAACAGCATAAACAGTATTTATGAGATAATTTTAGAAAAGCTGAAACGAGTAAGCAAAGAATTATTCTATTTCCTTAATTCGTTCAATCTGTCTATCCAGAAAATAATCAGTATATAGGCTGTAGTCTTCCATTTCATAAAACGCTATCAGTCCTTTTCTGTAATTCAGTATATCCGAATCTTTGACAGGATATACGGGAATGATGCCAACATTCATCAAAGAAATACTTTCTATCATTCTTGCAGTCCGTTTGTTCCCGTTTGAAAATCTCATCAAACGACAACTGAAAGGCCATGACATACATCAAACATCATCCCGGCCGGATTGCACTCATTTTGCTAAATACAGGAAGCGATCTATAGCTTATTGTCGAAGATATGTTACAAGAGAATGTATATATCCTGTGATCTGGTGAAGCGGAAGCTCAGGAACCGGGTTATAGTAGACAGATTGGAACTAAAGCTATGTACACACTGCGAGAAAACTCTTCCGTTACACCGGTTTTACGCTGGCAGGATATATATGGTCAATTTTAAACATTATAGTAATGCCATGAGGAATAGATATGGATACAATAAGAGCAATTGAAGGAGAGTTATCGATACAAAACTTCAAGAAGATATTAAACATATATAAATAAGACAGGATTATTTTTTTTACGTCATTTTTTTATCTATATTAAAGGTCAGAGAATAAACCAACAATTTTAAATACTTTAAAGAGATCCAAGCAAATAACAAAAACATATTTTACACAACGCCTTAAAGTCTGAAAAATAGTAACATTATTTAAAATCCAGTAGTTATGAAAACAATTAATTATTTTTCCGGCTCATTGCTTGCATTATTATTTTATGCACTATTTGCTGCATGTAATAATGATTTGCAAACTATTGCTGTCACTGAAATAAAAGGAATAGAACAAACTCTCTTAAACGAAAGCAATGCTTTAATAAGTTCAGATGTAGCAACAGATAGTACTATGCTTGGTAAAGACAACACAATATCCAACTCAACGTCTGCTACTAATGCATTCTTCACTAAACAAGAATATGAAGAGGGGATGGATTGGTGGAAAGATAGAGAAGGTGCGCTACCTGCTCTATATGAATATCAGGTATCCTGTCGTGATTTTCCTTCTGGACATGGTCCTGATACTTGCATATATTATATGACCATTATTTGGACTTGTTATCCTCCTATTACAGAAGCTAATTGGATGGATTATCAATATATGCAAGTACAACATAGGCTAATAAGTGGTACTACTGCATTTCCTTGGCGTTATTTAGGTGAAGGGGGCCCGGGAAATTATAATTATGGAATAGTGAAAGTCAATGGATTTCAAGATCCTATGGATTTAAATGCTACACATTTGCCTACTAGAGTTCAGCTTAGATATAGATTGTTGCATAAAGATTTCCCAGGGAAAGCAGATAAAAGTATTGATGATAAAGAAAAATGGTACAATAAAAGCCTTGCAACTGGATGGCATTATAAAGATTACAATCAGCCAACTTATAATAACTCTTATGGTTATAATTCACAGGATTTCAACAATATGGAATCACTAAAATTCATAATTAATGATCCTAAGTGTGGCTCATCTTTTTCTGTAAGAGTGCTTGTTGATGGATATTTAGTTTTTCCCCAATTAGTAGGCGGAAGATATGAAGTTACTGTTCCAAAATTTAGGAAGACTGGAGAATATCTCATAACAGCTGAATACGCAGGCAATGTTTCGGAAGAATTTAAAACTGCAGTGCGACACGGTATCTATCAAGAATATACAAGCAAAGAAATTTATATCATGTTTAGTTGCAATGAGTTTAGCTATGATTAACAACCTTACATATCACAATAATGAAACGAATACTTTTAATTCTATTTTGCAGTCTACATAGCATATTGTTTCTCCGTTCACAAAACGCTAGCAGCGACATCATCTTCAAACAGTTCTTCGATAATGCCGTTGCTTTTGCTGACACATACCCACGTGAGAAGGTATACTTGCATTTTGATAATAGTAGTTATTATGTAGGAGATACTATATGGTTTAAAGCCTACACGGTATATGCTGAGAACAATATGCCAAGCACCATCAGCAAACCCCTTTATGTAGAAATGCTCGACCAGACAGGGCATATTACCCAACGCCAAATCATTGAATTGAATAGCGGTGAAGGACATGGACAGATAATCCTGAATGAAAGTACCATGTCCGGCTATTATGAAATCAGAGCTTACACCCGTTGGATGCTCGCATTCAGCGAACCTTCTTACTTCTCACGTACATTCCCGATCTATCAGTCTGCACAAGGAGAAAGACCAGAACGGAGGATTTCGACCTATAATCTGAATCCTTCCATGAAACAGCGACCGAAAAATGTGACAGATAAACTTGCTATCCAATTCTTTCCCGAAGGAGGAACACTCGTGAAAGGCATCTCTTCTCGTGTGGCATTTAAAGCTGAAAGTAGAGAAGATGGTAATGTTATCCTTGAAGGTGCCATTTATACGAAAGACGGGGAAAAGCTGACAGAAATAAAAACCCTACATGACGGAATGGGAATATTCACTTATACACCCGAAGAAAAACCAGCAGTAGCTAAAGTAACTTATAAAGAAAAAGAATATAAATTCAATCTACCGGACGCCCTTTCCGCCGGATATGTATTGAACGTGAATAATTCAAGCGGAGCTATTGTAGGTAACGTATTGAGCAATGAGAATACCCCGGATGCAGACATTGTAGCATTCATAAGTCATGAAGGTCGCCCCTATTCGTATTGGATACTACGAATGAGATCAGGTGGAAATCAAACTTTCTTACTTAAAACGCGCGATCTTCCCGGAGGCATATACCAAGTCAGTCTACTAGACAAAACCGGGAATATGCTGTGCGAACGATTTACATTTGTGCAACCCAATAAATTGAATTCAATACAATTAAATGGAATTAAAGACATTTACCGGCCTTTCGAACCAATTCGCTGCGAAATACAAGTAACAGATCAAAAAGGAAATCCTTTACAAGGTTCTTTATCCATATCAGTAAGAGATGCTATACGTTCGGATTATGCAGAATATGATAATAATATATTTACAGATATGTTATTAACATCCGGTTTAAAAGGATATATTGATAAACCGGGGTATTATTTTGCAGATATTACACTTCGCAAATTGCAAGAACTTGATGTTTTGCTCATGGTTCACGGTTGGCGTCAATATGACTTATCACAACTTATTTCCGGTAAAAATGAAAAGCTACTTCAACAGTCAGCTGAAAAAGAGTTGTTACTACAAGGACAGATTCGTTCTTCTCTATTAAAAAAAGAAATGAAAGATATGGAGGTAAGCGTCATGGCTAAAGTGGACAATACATTTGTAGCAGGAAATACGTTTACAGATGAAAACGGCAAATTTCAACTTCCGGTTACTAGTTTTGAAGGAGAAGTAGAAGCGGTATTCCAGATACGCCGTAGGGGATCTAAACATAAGAAAGATGCTTCTGTTATGCTCGACCGTAACTTCGCCCCTACCCCACGCGCCTTCAGCTATGAAGAAGAACATCCACAGTGGATGGACAAAAACTCATGGATCACCCTTTCCAACCGTATAGACTCGCTATATGTAGATTCTATTAGCAAAACTAACAACACCTATTTATTGAGCGAAGTGGAAATAGCAAAAAAAAGAAAAAATAAGAACATCACTACTCAAGTATTCGAGAAAAGCGTAGACGCATACTATGATGTAACGCGATTGGTTGATGAATTACGCGATCAGGGAATAGTAATTAATACTATACCCGACTTGCTTAGTAAAGTGAATCCTAACTTTTCATACGATGTGCAAGACGGAAGCTCACGATATAAAGAGAAAACAATCTGTCTCATTGTTGGCAAACAAGTACTTGATACTTTAACTGCTTGGACATTGTGGAATGAGATAGATGGTATAAAACAGATTATGATATGCGAAGGAAGCAATTCGTATACTAATGAAGTGCTTAATTCAATACACGGTTCAAATATGACAAAAGGACAAAATGTAAAAGACATGATGACAGCAATGAATCCCCCACGTACCTTTGATGACAGTTTCTATCTTTATGGAGATGCTGCAAAGAAAAAAATATCGTTAGACGATACTGAAAAGGCCAAATCAGAACCCCTTTTTAGAAAGAAATCATCAGGAATCAACAATAATGTAAACGTCAATATCGATTTTTCAAGATTCGGACAATATGCTTTATTCTACATAACTCCGCATTTTGACTCCAATTATAGCAGATTAACGCAAAAGTCAATGAAGGCTGCCCATGGAACACGTCGTACAATAATCCAAGGATATTCTCGCCCATTAGCTTTCTATTCTCCTGTCTACAAAGACAAAATACCGACTGCAAATGTCAACCATCGTCGCCGTACACTTTATTGGAATCCTACTATACAAACTGACAAAAATGGTAAAATTAGCATAGAATGTCAGAACGGTATGTATGCCAATCCGGTCATTATCCACGCAGAAATGCTGAAAGGTGGAATCCCATGCAGTATTACGATTATTGGAGAGAAGAAAAAAAAATAAACCAGTAAATATCTCCAAAGTCCCTTTTAGGATTTCAATTTAGATGAAATACCGCCATTTCCGACAAATTCCCCTAATGATGTCAAGGGTCGGTCAAGGATAAAAACAATAGTGAGACAATTGGAATACATGAAACAGATATTTAATGAAGAACAAATAAATAAAGCTGCATTCATCATCGAAAGCTCTTTATCAAAGCTTTCTGAGCTTTATCATAGCGAAGTTAAGAATCTTGCTATTTTAATGTCTTGAACTACAAGAAAGGATTAATATCTTTTTGCGAAACTGGAGAATATTCTCTTTATACTGATTACTTCTTGAATAAACAAATCGAAAGAATAAAAGAAATAGAAGAATAAAAAACAGCCTTCCTCTCAAAACACCATCCTTATATCATGGTATTAACCAAAAGCTGGGAACAAAGTGGGAACATTTTGGATTAAGAGAAAAGAAAAACCCTCTCAGAGATCATCTGAAAGGGTTTTATGAGGTTCCTGGCGGATTCGAACCGCCGTACACGGTTTTGCAGACCGCTGACTAAGCCACTCATCCAAGGAACCATTTTTTCTCGTTTGCGGTTGCAAAGGTAGTACAAATTTTGAAACTACCAACTATCCGCAGCAATTTTTCTTTGTACTTTTTTTCTTTACACCGCACTCTTGACGTTTCTTCTCCATCATATCCTTTAAATCACAGCCACTTACGCAGCTATCACAAGGATTCTCACTTTCTCGCGTACGACGAAAAAAAAGATAAATTCCATATATTACACGGGCAATGCAGAGTACAATCAGTACTCCGACTACCCATTCCTGCCAATTATTCATACAAACATTCCTCCAATCTGATAAACTGAAAATGCCACCAGCCAGGCCAGCCCTGTGGTATAGCAAGCTGCAAAGAGCGCCCACTTCCAACTGCCGGACTCTTGCTTAATAGCCGCCAATGCCGCAATACAAGGGAAGTAAATCAGCACAAACAGCATATAACAGAACGCCACTAAAGGAGTTATCGGAATCCGTTCCGCCAGGCTAGCCTCATCGGCCTCCGGATCATCCACATACAAAACACCCAGCGTACTAACGACCAGCTCTTTTGCCCCTACTCCGGAAATCAAACCGATACCCAACTTCCAGTCAAAGCCCATCGGCTTTATCACCGGCTCTATAGCCCGTCCTAACTGACCGATATAAGAATTTTCCTGTTGTTCAGCTACTGTCTCATACGCCTCATGGTTCGGATAATATCCGAGGAACCAGATGATAATAGAAGCAATCATAATAATCCCTCCCATTTTTTTCAGATACTGCGCTCCCTTCTCCCATGTATGACGGAATATGGATTTTGCCGTCGGCATTCGATAAGGAGGAAGCTCCATCACAAAAGGAGTATCATCACCCTTTACCAAAAACTTGCTGAACAGACGCGCCAACAGCACAGCCAGAAAAATTCCGATCGCATAAATACTTAACAACACCAAACTCGCATTGTTCGGGAAAAAAGCCCCTACCAACAAAAGATAAATGGGCAGACGCGCGCTACAAGACATCAACGGGTTAATCAACATCGTAATCAAACGGCTTTTCCGGTTCTCAATAGTACGGGAAGCCATGATAGCAGGCACATTACAACCGAATCCCATAATCAACGGAATAAACGATTTTCCATGCAAGCCCATCTTATGCATAATTTTATCCATTATAAACGCTGCACGGGCCATATAACCGGAGTCTTCCATCAGCGAAATACAGAAATACAGAATCAGAATATTGGGCAGAAAGACGATAACACCACCTACACCGCCTACGATACCGTCAACCAGCATATCCTTCAACGGCCCCTCCGACATGTTATTGCGAATCAGGTCACCGATTTGCCCCACCAGCCATTCAATTCCCATCATCGGATATTCGCCGAGAACAAACGTCCCCTCAAACATCAGGTACATGAAAAGGAAAAAGATAGGATACCCCCAGATACGATGGGTAACGATAGCATCCAGCACCTTCGTCGTCTGCGCCTGCTCCAGATGATTGTCAGTAAATGTCTCTTTCAGCGCACCACTGATAAAACCGTATTTGGCATCCGTTATGGCGGATTCGCAATCCTCGTTCATCGTATCCTGAACGCGCTTGGCCATCTTGTCGCGGATACGGAAAATCTCTCCCGCATTGGGCAGCGTCCGCACAAAGCTCTCTATATCGGGATCGTTTTCCAGCAACTTGATAGACAGAAAGCGGGTAGAATATTTATGGCGGATAAATTCATTCTTGGATACTTCCTCTTTTACAGCGTCAATCGCTTTTTCCAGATCGGGACCATGATTGATATGGATATGACGGAATACACGCCCCGTTCTTTTATGTTCACGCACGTAATCCTCCAGATGTTCTTCCTCATGATTCTTCCGATCTTCCAGAGAATCATGCCATTCGGTCAGGTCTTTCAGAACTTCCGGATTCATATTTCCCTGCTTGTCAAAGAAATCAACCCCTTCATAAAGGTTGATTACTACATGAAACAAGGTATCCAGTCCACGATTCTTCTTGCTGACAGTAGGCACCATCGGCACTCCGAACAATTTACTCAACAAATGATAATCCAATGTATTACCGCTGGATTCCAGCTCATCGTAAATATTCAAAGCCACTACCATGCGGACATTCATGTCAATCAGTTGGGTAGTCAGATACAGATTTCGTTCCAGATTTGAAGAATCGACTACATTGATGATTACGTCCGGCGTTTCATCAACAATATGACGGCGGACATAAATTTCTTCCGGTGTATAAGCTGACAGTGAATACGTTCCCGGCAAATCGACAATACGGAAATGATAACCTTCGAAATCGAAATACCCTTCTTTGGCATCTACGGTCACACCGCTATAGTTTCCTACATGCTCATGAGCACCGGAAGCCAGATTGAAAAGAGAAGTCTTGCCTGAGTTCGGATTCCCGACCAAAGCAACGTTGATAGTACGGCGCTTACCTAACGCCAACCGTTTCATATCTTCTTCTTTTACAGAAACATCTTCGGGCAGACCTTCGTGATATACAGCTTTTTCGGCTTGTTTTTTTGCTTCTTCCTCGCTGACTACTTCAATCATTTCCGCTTCCTGGCGACGAAGAGATATTTCATAACCTAAGACTTTATATTTAATCGGGTCTTTCAGTGGAGCATTCAACAACACTTCAACAGTTTTACCTTTGATAAAACCCATCTCCACAATACGTTTACGAAAGCCTCCGTGTCCCAAGACCTTAACGATGACACCTTTTTCACCTGTTCCTAATTCGGATAAACGCATAACTATCTAAATTTTCGGCAAAGATAATTCATAACTTCCGAGCACGCAAATTATTTAGAATGTTTTTAAATAGCAGGATTTTCGTATACTGACGGTATCTAAATAAACCCATCAAAAGTCCAAGTCACAACAGGTAACTAATTCCCAGCCTACATCTATTGAATTTACATGCAACAATTAGTTCGTGCCACTATAGTGGTACGCAAGAAGTACTATAGTTCCCCTTACGTCCTACTATAGTGGCACGAAAGAGGAACTATAATAGGACGAATTAGAAATCGCTAAAGAAAAAAATAATTTATGGGAGTTTTTTCCTTAGTCAGTCCGATAAAAACAATTAGCATTCACTTGAGATACCTCAATAAACTATTATCTTTGCAGATATGATACAACAACGGGTTATACGATATATAGAGAAAGAGCATTTATTCTCGCCGAACGATAAACTTCTGATTGCCCTGAGTGGCGGAGCCGACTCGGTGGCCTTGCTACGTGTACTCCACACAGCAGGTTATCAATGCGAAGCTGCCCACTGCAATTTCCATTTACGCGGTGAAGAATCAAACCGTGACGAACGGTTTGTCCGGCAACTTTGCCAAAAATACGGCATCCGCCTGCATACCATCGACTTCAACACGACTCAGTACGCAACAGAAAAACGGATCTCGATAGAAATGGCAGCCAGGGAACTCCGCTATAACTGGTTCGAAAAGATAAAAGAAGAGTGCGGAGCCCATGTAATCGCCGTAGCTCACCACCAGGACGACAGTGTAGAAACGATGCTGCTCAACCTCATTCGGGGTACAGGCATTACCGGTTTATTAGGAATCCGCCCCCGAAACGGAGCAATCGTACGTCCGTTGCTCTGCATCAACCGGGAAGAAATCATCCGCTACCTGCAACAGATCGGACAAGACTTCGTAACAGACAGCACCAATCTGGAAGACGAATATACCCGCAATAAAATCCGCCTCAACCTGCTCCCACTGATGCAGGAAATAAATCCGTCGGTCAAAAACAGTCTGATAGAAACAAGCAATCACCTGAATGATGTAGCTACTATATATAATAAGGTAATAGACGAAGCCAAAACACGGATTATCACTCCGGAAGGTATCCGAATCGATGCTCTACTGGACGAACCCGCTCCCGATGCTTTCTTGTTTGAAACATTGCATCCACTGGGATTCAATTCGGCACAAATCAAAGATATAGCCAATTCGCTTCACGGACAATCAGGGAAACAATTCGTCAGCAAAGAATGGCGAGTCATTAAAGACCGGAATTTGCTGCTACTGGAAACCATCCAGCCGGAAGACGGCCCTGCCCTTCCCTATCAATTAATAAAAGAGGAAAGAGAATTCACACCCGATTTCCGGATTCCACGGGAAAAAGAAACCGCCTGTTTCGATGCAGACAAATTAAATGAGGAAATTCACTGCCGCAAATGGCAAGCGGGAGATACATTCATCCCCTTCGGCATGACGGGCAAGAAAAAAATAAGCGATTATCTGACCGACCGCAAATTCTCCATCAGCCAAAAAGAACGCCAATGGGTTCTCTGCTGCGGTGAACGCATTGCATGGCTGATAGGCGAACGGACAGATAACCGCTTCCGGATAGACGAAACGACTAAACGAGTGATTATCTACAAGATAGTCTGAGGCAATTTCTGTTTCTTGAAACACTCGGACAGCAAAGAAGCGAAAGGAGTATCATATTTCCTTGCCTTGTTTGCACATGCTTTCACACAGGCGCAGCATTTGATGCATTTTTCAGCATTCGTGTTCAGTTCATCCCCTTTGGTGATCGCTCCTGCCGGACAACGAGCCGCACAGATACCACAATGAGTACACAAGCTCTCATCTTCTATCCAAGGGGTACGGGGAAGCGGAGTACCACTTTTGCGCAGCTTGATTACCTTCCTCAAAAAGCGGAATAAGGGGAAAAACGGCTGACTGGGGCGTTTAATGGCACGCACATCCACCTGGTAAAGAGTATCGGGTCCGTCAGCTGCCTGAATTTTCTCCATTATCTTTTTTCCGAAATCTTCCGCATAATCCAAATCAGATTCATTCGGACGACCGTCTGCGATGGGACATTTGTCAGTGCTATATGAATGTTCACCTATGAAGGTTGCTCCGGCAATCACCTTCAATCCGTGAGGGATGGCAAAAGCGTCCAGTTCCATCAACGCCTTCTCGTAGGCACGGTTTCCGTAAACCACGACCAATACGGCAGGAGTATCCAGACCGCGAATACTTTCCAGACGTTCCATAGCCAAAGGAGCCACATGACCTCCATATACAGGCACTACGATAACAGCTAATGCAGACGTAGGAATAACGGTTTCCTCGACAGTCTGCAATGTGAGATTCATCGAAACGACATTTTTTATACCGGTTCCGTGAACAATTGCTTCGGCTACTTGTTTTGATGTGTGTGTAGGCGAAAAATAAATTAAACGAGCTTCATTTACTGTCATACTATTTTCTTTTATACAGCAAAGATACGTTTTTACGCTGAAAAAAGTGTTTGATTGTTCATGAAACCAAAAATATTTATTATCTTTGCCCCGTTGAAACATTCTACGATTCAACACATACATCCCTAATTCATAATTAAAAACAAAACATATGCTCGCATATCTGCGGTTATTACGCTGTAGTAATGCTGTCCATATTTCATCAAGACAGAAATTTTAATAACTTACCATACTATATGTATAACATTATCCAATTGAACGACAAAAATCTGTCGGAACTTCAAGTTATTGCCAAAGAGCTAGGCATCAAAAAAGCAGACTCATTTAAGAAAGAAGAACTTGTATACAAGATTCTTGATGAGCAAGCCATAGCCGGAGCCACTAAGAAAGTTGCCGCAGAGAAATTAAAAGAAGAACGCAAAGGAGATAAAAACAAGCGTTCGCGCACAGCCGCACCTAAAAAAGAAGAGAAAGTAGCACCTGCAGCCAAAAATGCGGAAGTTACTAAAAATAAAGAAAATGCTCCTGCAGCCAAACCTCAGCAACAGCCTAAAGAAGAGGCTGCCAACAAAGCCAAAGAAGCTCCCGTTGCTGAACCGAAGGCAGAGAAAGCTGCTCCTAAGCGCAAAGTAGGCCGTCCCCGCAAAGACGCCAATATCGCTGAAAAAGCAGAAAACAAGGAGGTGGAAAACGCAAAACCGATAGTGAAACCAACAGAAGAAAAAGCTGTTGCGGAAAAAACGGTAGTTGCACCGGCGGCTGAAAAAGCAACTCCGACACAGGAGACAGAAAAGAAAGTAAAAGAAAACAAACCTGCCGTTGCAGAAAAACCGGTAATAGCCAAACCGCAAAAGAAATCGGCACCGGTGATCGACGAAGAAAGTACCATCTTATCCAGCGAAGACGATGATGACTTTATCCCAATCGAAGACCTGCCTTCTGAAAAAATAGAGCTTCCGACCGAACTCTTCGGCAAATTCGAAGCGACCAAGGCAGAAACAGCACAAGCCGCCCCCGAGCAAGCTCCACAACCACAGCAACAACAGCATTCACAACCGCAACAACGCCAGCGCATTGTCCGCCCGCGCGACAACAACAATAACAACGCCGGCAATAACAATGCAAATGCTAACAACAATAATAATTTCCAGCGTAATAATAACAACAACCAGCGTCCTCTGATGCAACAACGTCCTGCACAACAGCAGAACAACGCTGCCGAGAACCTTCCGGCTGTACAACAACAGCCGGAACGCAAAGTGATCGAGCGTGAAAAGCCTTATGAATTCGATGATATCCTCAGCGGAGTAGGCGTACTGGAAATCATGCAGGACGGATACGGATTCCTCCGTTCTTCCGATTACAATTATCTTTCTTCTCCGGACGATATTTATGTATCACAGTCACAAATTAAGTTATTTGGTCTTAAGACCGGTGACGTGGTAGAAGGCATCATCCGTCCGCCAAAGGAAGGAGAAAAATATTTCCCGTTAGTAAAGGTGTCAAAGATCAACGGACGTGACGCAGCTTTCGTTCGCGACCGTGTTCCTTTCGAACACTTGACTCCGCTCTTCCCGGACGAGAAATTCAGACTCTGCAAAGGCGGTTATTCAGACTCCATGTCTGCCCGGGTTGTAGACCTTTTCGCTCCTATCGGTAAGGGACAGCGTGCACTGATCGTAGCACAGCCGAAGACAGGTAAGACCATCTTGATGAAAGATATCGCCAACGCCATCGCAGCCAATCATCCGGAAGTATATATGATTATGCTGCTGATCGACGAACGTCCGGAGGAAGTAACCGACATGGCACGCAGCGTCAACGCAGAAGTAATCGCTTCTACTTTTGACGAACCGGCAGAACGCCACGTAAAAATCGCAGGTATCGTACTCGAGAAAGCAAAAAGACTGGTAGAATGCGGACACGACGTAGTGATCTTCCTTGACTCTATCACTCGTCTGGCACGTGCTTACAATACTGTATCTCCCGCATCCGGTAAAGTACTTTCCGGTGGTGTGGACGCCAATGCACTTCACAAGCCCAAACGCTTCTTCGGTGCTGCCCGTAACATCGAAAACGGCGGCAGCCTGACGATCCTGGCAACGGCATTGACTGAAACCGGTTCGAAGATGGACGATGTGATCTTTGAAGAATTCAAAGGTACGGGTAATATGGAGTTGCAGTTGGATCGCAAGTTGTCCAACCGTCGTATTTACCCGGCTGTGGATATTACGGCATCAAGTACGCGTCGTGATGACTTGTTGTTGGAGGACTACACGTTGAACCGTATCTGGATTTTGCGTAACTATCTGACAGATATGAATTCTGTTGAGGCAATGCAATTCGTGAAGGATCGTTTGGAAAAGACGAAATCTAACGAAGAATTCTTGATCTCGATGAATGATAAATAGTTTTTTAAGTTTTATAATATGGAAAAGCGAGTTCATATGGACTCGCTTTTTTGATACCTCAAATATAGAATCATTTTAAGTATGTACTTATATCGCAATAGTGTAGCGGGTTATGTGTGAATGAAAATTCTTTGGGAGGTATGAAATGATAATGAAATGTATGTTTTGCAACATGTAGATTACAAAACTATGCTTTTTTTATTACCTTTGCATTGCAAAGAATAAAAAATGGAGAGTTTACGTAACACGCATAAGATCTTGATGAAAGAAAGGACGTCGGCTATCCGTCGTGGTTTATTGGATGCGATAGATTCTCGT
>OLFU01001036.1_pt1 | contig 29881 bp, 27 predicted proteins | sample 1605161 | NCBI WGS metagenome assembly OLFU01 (sample SAMEA3888914, study PRJEB22519) | human gut metagenome | biome: human gut; feature: human-associated habitat; material: faeces | place: Denmark | collected 2011
GAAGCTGATAACAAAAGCCATTCCGACTGTTCAACCACCAAGGACATTTATATTCCATATTCAAAGACCACCGCTGCCCTACGGGCAATTCCACCTCCACATTCGGAGCCAAAGCTAAATCATAAAGTATATTGTTCTTCAATGCAAGCACTGTTCTGTGCGGGGTTTCCCGCTTACTTTCCACTTCAAGCCAAGGAGCGAAAGCTATAGTTTCCAATTGCTCCTCCGGCAAAGTATTCGCAGGCAATGTTAATGCAGCTACCGGCAAACTGTCTTTCATCTTCCCTGTCCGTTCTATCTTCCGGAACTGATGTTCCGATAAATAAGCGTAAGGTCCGCCACCATCCAAATAGCGCAACAGCTTTCTCAGCTTTTATCCCACTGTGGCGGTGATTCTGAACGTAGAGGCCGACCATCTGGATTTCTTCAAGGATCTGGGGGACATCCAGCATTCCTTCCGCTCCTTTGCGGAGTTAGTACCGCAGGAGACCGGTCATGTGGTTGCCAACTATGATAACGCCAGCGCCAGAACAGCTCTGAATGGTCTGGACCGCCCTCTGTTCTGGTTCAGCCTCCACGATCCCAAGGCCGACTGCCGCGCGGAGCACATCACCTGGACCGACGGTCTCCCCAGCTTCGACATCGTGATTCAGGGCCAGATCTACGCCCACGTGGAATTGAAGGTGGGCGGCGAGCACAACATCTGCAACGCTCTGGCCGCCGCCTCCGCCGCCTATGTGCTGGGTCTGCCCGGCAGCGCCGTGGAAACCGGTCTGGCCGGCTTTACCGGCGCGGGCCGCCGCTTTGAGTACAAGGGGGAGTATCACGGTGCCAAGGTCTACGATGACTACGCCCACCACCCCGACGAGCTTCATGCCCTTTTGACCACGGCCCGCCAGCTTGGCTATCAGCGGCTGGTGGTGGCCTTCCAGCCCCACACCTATTCCCGCACGGCCAAGCTGTTTGACCGGTTCGTGGAGGAACTGAAACTGGCGGATGTGGCGATTCTGGCAGAGATCTACGCCGCCCGCGAGCAGAACACCATGGGTATTTCCTCCGCTGATCTGGCCCGGAACATTCCCGGCAGCGTCTACTGCTCTACTTTAGATAAGGTAACTGCCCAGCTGCGGGAGCTGGCCCGCCCCGGCGACCTGATCCTTACCGTAGGCGCGGGAGACATTTACCGGGCCGGCGAAAAGCTGCTGAGCGAAACGGAGGGCTGATGATGACCGTTTCTGAAATTTACACCACCGCCCCCACCCAAGGCCCTGAAAAGGTTCTGGAGAGCTTCGCCCTGTTGAACCAGCTCCACATCCCGTACAGCCGGGTGGAGCACGAGCCTGCCGAGACCATGGAGGCCTGCGCCGCCATTTCTGACGCGCTGGGCATCCGCATCTGCAAAAACCTTTTCCTCTGCAACCGCCAAAAGACCGATTTCTACCTGCTGACCATGCCGGAGGACAAGCCCTTTCACACCAAGGACCTCAGCGCCCAGATCGGCTCCTCCCGTCTCTCCTTCGCCCCGCCGGAGCTGATGGAAGAACTGATCCACTGCACCCCCGGCTCCGCCAGCGTTTTAGGACTGGCCTATGACACAGAGCACCGGGTCCGGCTGCTGATGGACCGGGAGACCTACGAGGCGGCGCAGTTCGGCTGCCATCCCTGCCTGAACACCGGCAGCCTGCGGATAGCCACCGCCGATCTTCTGAACGTGTTCCTCCCCCACACCGGCCACACGGTCACGGTGGTAGACTTGCCCAATGAATAAGGAGGCGCCATGAAAAAGTTGATTGCCGCACTGTCCCTGCTCTTTGTTCTCTCCCTCACCGCCTGCGGCAACTCCGATGCCGCGCTCCGACAGGAAAACGAAGCCCTCCGCCAGCAGATATTGGCTTTGGAGGCTGAACGGGACAATCTTACCAAAGAAAACAAGGATCTGACTGAGGAAAACGCCGCGCTGGACGACACAGCCCCAGAATCCGGGGACGATGAGGCCAATCCCATCGACCGCTTCTTTGAAGGTGTGGATGTCGGTTCCTCCACGGCAGAGATGAACGCCGTGGCCGACAGTTGGGCCGGTGCTTGGGAATCCGAATGTCGGAATGCTGCTAAGTGGCTGAAGGGGCAGCTCCCGCTTCAGGAGGATCAGGCACTGGTGGATGCTTACATCGCCTCTGCCGAGGAACAGTCCGCCCGGATGGACATTATGGCTATCTATCCCATTGCGGACCTCACTCTTCCGCAGACTGACCGGAGCGCTTCCAGCGGCAGTCTCCAGGGCGTCCTCTGGGCCGGCGCCCACCAGCAAGTCTGGAAAGACACCTTTTATCAGCTGCTCTATGTGGCCCCGGACTATGCCGGCGGCGTGGATTCCGCCGTGTCCTATCAGTTTCTCTTTGACGTAGAGGCAGCACAGACGCAGCTGGACTCGTTGCTTTCCGCAGATTGAAAAACGTTGTCCATTGTAACCGAATTATAGTTGACATAAAATCCACCCCATATGCTGTTCTCAAAAACAGATGTGGGGTGGATTTTATGAAGCATACGTGCTTGCATTGTTGGCCGCAGCATTACCTCCTCTCCCTCACCGCCTACGGCGGCTCCCAACCGGACGCGCCGGCACTGGAACCGGCAGACTGACCGCTCCCGGTTTCCGTGAAAAGCCCCCCGCTCAAGCTCAACACTCCTTATAAAAAAAATCCTGCCGCAATGCCGGGTGGTCGTAAAACAGTAAAATCAAAAAATGGTGAAAACCTTGTGTTTTCAGGGGGCGGCGTGACTTCGGTCACGCCGTTTCCTTTTTCATCAGCTCATTCAGAGGGATAAAGCCCAGCCCGTCGTACCTGATATGGATGTGCTGTACCCGCTTGCCGCTGGACTTGTCCGGTGCGTCCACATAGATGGCAGACACCAGCTCGCGCAGCGCATAGCCGTCCAGTTCTTCAATGCCGACATACTTGTGCGCTTTCTGAATGAACTTCTCAATGTTTTCGTTCTGTCGTTCCTGTACTTCAATTTCCTGCTGCAAGGTGATCGCTTCCGCTTCCAACTGCTTCTGCTCCACTTCATAGGTCTGGCTCAGCATATCATAGCGTTCATCTGTTAACCGCCCGCTGGCGTTGTCCTCGTAAATCTTGATGAAAAGCCTTTTCAGCTCGGCAATGCGCCGTTCGTTGCTTTCCAGCCGCTTTCTGCGGATGCGGATTTGTTCACAGCTTTCCACGCGGAGCTGTTCCTCCATGATCGTGCGGAAATAATCCTCATGGCGCAGGATATACCCCATAACCGCCTGAATGTGCTTGAGAACCAGTCGTTCCAAGACTTTGACACGGATGAAATGCCCATTACACTTTTCTTTGCTTTTGCGGTGCAGAGAGCAGTCAAAAAAGTCCTGATCGAGATCACCGTTGTTGGATGAACCGTACAGCATTTTGGAACCGCAGTCCGCACAGTAAACAAGTCCGGAGAAAATGCTGCTTCTTCCCGTGCGAATCATTCGGTGACGCTGCTGGCGGATCTCCTGCACCTTTTCAAACACATCATCGTCGATAATGCGCTCGTGGGTATTGGGGAAAATCGCCTGCTTTTCAATGGGATTATCCCTTTGCTTCTTATCCCAGATAGAATTGGTGTAAGTCTTGAAGTTCACCGTGCAGCCTGTGTATTCCCGGCGTTCCAGAATCCTAACAACTGTGCTGTCACCCCAGCCATACGGGTCCTCCGGTTTCTTATTGGGGCTTTTAATCCCCTGCAAGGTTTTGTAGGCAGTCGGTGTCAATACTTTGTCCGCTTTCAGTTGGTTTGCAATCTGCTTTGGACCTCTGCCCTCCATGCACATGGAGAAAATACGCCGCACCACATCGGCGACAACAGGGTCGATCTTCCAGCGTCGGGGATTGTCCGGGTCTTTCAAATAGCCGTAGGGAACATTGGTTGTCAAAGGAACGCCGCGTTCACCCTTTGCCTTATTGACAGCGCGGATTTTGCGGCTGGTATCTCGCGCATAAAACTCGTTGCACCAGTTTTTGATACCCGCAAAATCGTTATCGGTGCTGTTGGGATCAATGGTATCGAAATTGTCATTGATGGCAATATAGCGGACACCGTACTGCGGAAAGGTGAAGTTGGTGTAAAGTCCTGTCAGAGCGGAATTTCTACCTAGGCGGGATAGGTCTTTGGTGATACAGACAGCCACTCGTTCCGCTTCAATTTCCACAAGCATCGCTTGAAAACCGGGGCGGTCATAGGTCACGCCGCTCACGCCATCATCCACAAAAAATGTGGGATTCGGGAAATGGTGCTCCCGTGCATACCGCATAAGCATATCCTTCTGATTTTCAATGGACAAAGACTCTCCGGCTCGTTCATCCTCTTGCGAAAGCCGGCAGTAGAGTGCTGTGATTTTGTTTGTTGCTCCGTTCATTTCTGAATCCTCCTTTGGTGGAGCAACTGTCAGCACAGGATTGGTTGCTTCTATTGTACCAAGAGACTCTGTATTTGTCATTCGGAATCCTCCATCTTTTCTGCAAACTTTTTGCTGGTAATACGCTCTAACTTGCGGACAAAGCTCTCTGTTCCCTCATAGCTGCCCGTGACGGTGTAAACCGTGCCGTGAATGACCTCGGTGACGGTCAATTCGGGAACCCAGAAAGCGGACAGGTTTTTCGTGCAGAGATGCCCGTCCTCGTTAAAGTAGCAGTTGCGCCGGGGATGATCGGACGGTAAGGGCTGCGGTTTGAGATACGGGTCTGGATTGGAGAAGTAATATTCCGCTGGCTCGTCGTGATCTGCCTTTTCCCATTCCTCGATTTCTGCCAGCAGATCAGGATCGATCTCGTGTTCAAATTCTTTGTTCTCGTTCATAAGTACCTCCTGATTTTCTATTCAAATTAGTGTTCAATTTCCTGCTTTTTCTGCCGCGTCGCGGTGTTTTGACGCTCCTGCTCATGCTGCACCTCGTAGATGTTGTAATGAATTGCCCAGAGCTTTTTTGCATCGGCATGGAGCGGCGAAAGCTCCGTCTGAATGTCCTTATATTCCTGCTCCAACTGCTCCCGTTCCCTGCGCCATGCGGTGATGGGCAGCTTGCCGTCCTTGAAATACGGTTTCAGCTTGCGCTCTGCCATGTAAAATGTCCGCAGTCCGTCATCGTGTTCGGCTTTGTACTTCTGCCGGGATTTCTCAAAACGGATGGATTTCAACTTGTCCGCAGCAGACTTGCCGGACTTGTAATAGTCCACCATCCGCAGCAGCTCGTCCACTTCTTTGATACGGGCTTGCCTTGACGATGCCGACTTTTTCAACGTGTCGATTTTGTCCTGCATGGCGTGAAGCGTAGTTTCCAGATCGTCCACGGTGTAAAGTTTTTTGGATTGCAGAAAGCTGAACGCCTCGGCGTAACGCTGCAAGTTGGCGTTTTTCGCCTTATTGCTGTACGCGCCCTTGTTGCGATTGGCACAATGCAGCGTCAGCAGATCGTTGAGCATGGGCGGCTGGGGCTTGGCAAGCTCTGCCTTTACGTCCTTTAGCCAGCCGATCAGCGCGGCGGTCTTTTCCTTTGCCTCACGCAGCAGCGTGTTGATTTTCCGAATGAAGCGGTTGAGATCGCCCTTGTCGGTGCGGATGCCCTTTGCCTCCATTGCCCGGACGGTGGGACCTTCGTGCTGGGTGGGAATCTGCTCCACACCCTGACGGGCAAAGCTTCGGTGATCAATGCGGCAATCCAAACCTTTTTCGGCAAACTTGGCGTTACACATCTCAGCCCATGCCCGCCGCCACGCTTCCAGCGTTTCGGGTTTGCCCCAGTCCGTCGTGGGAACGGCGTTGAACACATAATTGCCCGCCTCATCCAGAACGCGCTCTCCATGCTCGTCCAGCACATATTCCCGGCGCTGTTTGTTTCCCCACCTGCCGTCAGGCTCGATAGGACGAATCGGACACATGACATGAAAGTGCTGGTTGGAAATGCCGCCATTCTCCTTGTCCGGCTGATGCACGGCGAAGTCCACCACCATGCCACGACTTACAAAATTGTCCAATAAGAATTGCCTTGCAAGGTCGATGTTCTCCTGCATGGAAAACTCGTTCTGCAAGGCAATGTCAAAGCTATACGCAAGCTGCGCTTTCTTTCCCCGTTCCGCTTTCTCCACCTCGTTCCATAGGGTTTCCCGATCAGAGAAAGAGGGCGGAGCATGGGGCGGCAGTAGAATCTCCGAACAGATCACGCCGCCCTTGCGGGTGTAGTCGTTGTCCTCACCGTAGTATTCGCTGTGCAGCTTTTCTCCGGCGCGGTAGGCGGCAGACGCCACGGCGGACTGCCCCGTGCTGCGTTTGACCTGCGTCACATGAAAATGAAACAATGCGATACTTAGGCACCTCCCGTATGGTTGCTGACAGCATCCGTGAGCAGCCTTTGTGCGTCTGGCAGGGCGAAAACCCGTTCTGCAAAAGCGTAAAACGCGGTTTCGCTCAAATCTTTCGTCTGCGGTGCGACGCTCTCGACGGCTGCGCCACGGGTGATGAGCCGGTGCGCCCGCTTGCGCCGATCTCCCTTTTCGTAGTAGGCAGCACGGTTTTCGAGCCGCTGGATTTTGTGCTGCTCCTGCGCAAGCTGACGCTCGACCTTTTCCTTTTTGGCTTGCAGCTTCTCAATTTCTTTTTCGTGCATGATTTCAACCTCCTGACTGATAGATGGATAGAAAAAGACCGCCTACGTTTTCGGTAGACGGTCTGACTCATGGTATGGGATTTTCAGACTTTGCGGCGGAAATGGTCTGCACCAGCAGACTATTTCCGCCGCAAAGCGCGCTGGGATAGACGCGCAAGCGTCGCAAGGGGTGCAGCCCCTTGTACGGAACAAAGTGACGCAAAACAGCCCGGACATTTGGCTGTCCGGGCTGTCTGCCTCGTAGAGCGCACATACTCCCGTCAGGGGAGTATAGAAGTGCGCCCTTTGTTCCAAAGGGATTTTTGACTTAATCAGCAATGTGCAAAATGCGTCTTACATATTCCTCATTGCCCAAAAAGTATTGCTCGATTAACTCCCAGCGCTCATCGTCATTCATGTCGGCAGAAAAGAATGCCGTGAGAAGTCGCTCGTTATTACGATGATGTTCTTGAATGCTTTGCAGCACACCATTGGTATATTTTCCGCTTGTTGCCAGCCGCTCAAGTTTTTCAGGATCGTTAATACGAATAAATACTTCTGCTTTTTCTCCGCCTCGGATTTCATAGGTTGCCAGCCCAAGCAATTCCATAAAACGCAGCAATGGCATGATCTCAATTTGCTTATTTTGAACCAACGGGTAAAATCGGAAGAACGAATTATCTTCTGTATTAACCTCGCACTGCCCAATTTGGTGAATAAAGAAGTTGGGAAGTCGCGCGTATGCGGCACTGCTGACAAAATATCCTGTCTCGTCCGCTCCAGGCATTTTCCTACTACGAAGAACTCGGACACGGCTTCGACTCTGGCTGTATACTGCATCCTCATTTACGCTTTCGGTGAATATGTCAAGCAGCATGCCTGCTTTGTCATGAGGAATCACTTTTTCACCAAGCATTTCAGCAAGTTCTGCTTCAAACTGCTTTTGAGAAAACTGCTTTATCTCGCCGTTTTTATACTTCTCAAATATTTGCGTAATTGCAGTAATAACAGTCTCTGCGCGCTGTGATACGGCAACATAGTCATCAGAGTAACGTATCTCTACTCTGACGCGCGGTGTAACAGTATAGTTTTTTCCACTCACGGAAATTCCCCGCTCAAAAAATTCCTTTTTGAACATGCCGAATGAGCGGTCTGGGTAACAATTTTCCCAAATCCCCGCCATATCTACAAGGAAGGTTTTTCCAGAACTGTATACTGTCATATCGGATGCACGGCTCTGATTCTTTGTAGGAACAGTGCGAGGTGCAATGCCTTGCTGGAATGTGCAGTATGATCCAAATAACTTCAAAAACTCATTTTCTATCTCGTGTGGAACATTGACATAGTTTTTTGAAAGCATTGCTTTGGGACGTACAATTAAAACGGGGAATGTGTATTTGTTGCTCAAGTCTTTTGAAAGAAGCAACAAGCCTGATTTTGTCCGATTTTCGACATCTTTTTCCTTAAAAAGGTACTCGAACGTTTCCGCCGAAATCAACAGATTCCGCCTTTTCTTTGCTCGTTGAATTGCACATATCTTTTTCAGCATTTCACGCAGCTGATACTGCCGCATTTCAGAAATTCCATTTAAGGATCGAACATATCGAAGATCACTGGGAAAGTAGTCAATATGAGCTACACCTTGAATCTCGGTATTGCGGGCGGCTCTTCCGATTTCCTGAACATAATCAGATAGTGTGCCGGTCGGGGCAAAGTGAATAACGTGTTTAATATCGCCAACATCGATACCCATGCCGAAGGCTTTGGTGCAGAACAGCCCCATAGCCGTTCCCGCCTTATAGTCTCGCTCCACCATCTTGCGTACCGCCGAAGGTATTTGCCCGTGGTATCTCCGAATCTTCACATGGTCTGTGGCATTAACCAGATTATAAATCTGATCGACTTGACTCCGATAGGGAAAATAAGTAAGTACCTTCTCGCCTCTGGCAATATATTCACGCATTCTCTTCAACGTCAAATCCAGTTTGGCATTTTCGATTCGTCCCTCAACTTCAGCGGGGTTATGGCGTTGAATATCGAAAGAAATATTGCTCCGCTTTACATTCCCGAGATGGATAATAGTCTTTCCCAAACCGAGTTCGTGAATTGTATCATTTACAACATCGTCATCACCAGAATATACAGCCGTGGCTGTCAGACACAGTACAGGGAACGATAAGCCATCACGAGCCGTTTGTTTCAAGAAATCGCCAAGGAACCAATAATCTGAGCGAAAATCGCGTCCCCAGCTTGTGACAGTATGGGCTTCGTCAATGACAACCATACCTACTTGCCGACCGCCCAAAAACGATTGCAAATGAGTTGTCAATAACAGCTCAGGGGCAAGGTATAGCAAGGACTTTTTTCCTGCATGTATCTGGTCGATAACATCACTACGTTCCTCTATGCTCATGCTTGAGTTAATGCAGGCAGCAATAGAAATTCCTCGTTCACGTTGCAGTTGGTCAACCTGATCGTTCATAAGAGCTATCAGCGGGGATACGACAATCGTAACAAGATTGTACTTTTCGGCAAGATAAATCGCAGGAATCTGGAAAAGAATCGACTTTCCAGAACCAGTCGGTGCAGTTATAAATATATTGCTGAATATATCTCCATCTTGGGCAGCTTCACACTGATCTACGATTTCAGCGATAATTTGCCCCTGGGTTATTATTTCTGTTTCCTGTGAACGGTCAGGATCTTTGTAAAAGAGTAATGGTCGAAATTGAGCCGCATTGCCCCAGTACTTTTGAAGCACATGAACAAATTGGCTATCATTATACTCTATTTTTTCTTGATACAGCTCAAGCTCATCGAGAAATACTTCCAAATTAAACAGATTTGCCGCAATAAAAATTGCGCTGGTTCGAGCAGAAAGGCTATCTCCGCTTTGTAAGAAAAGCGCAGATGAAAACACACCATTGGTCATATTAAGACAGTACTCCCAATCTTCTATGCTACCAACTTCAATATGCTTGATGTCATCTGTAAGCGGTTCTTTCTCTACCACACAGCCTTGCCAAAATGGAACGATTTCAATGCGTTCGTCATCGAGAGTAGCAGGTAAGAGTAACGCTTTTTCCTCCTTCAGCAGCTTGACATCTCCGTACATTTGGACGAGTTGGACCAAGGGACTCCCAGCAGGAGGTTCATGCTCGGTCTGCCAATAATCAAAAAGCTTTTCAGCATAACTGTATGGGAAATAGCAGGGAACCCACGGTGAAAGGATATTATTTTCTATGACTACAATATTATCGATCTTCATACGGGGAAGGAGTTGTCTAATCGCCAAAAGCTCCTCATAAAAGCCCACCAGCGGTTTTGTTGCGTTTTTGATAGATGCTGCAAGATCGAGCCATCTATCATCTATTGCTTCCAAATCAAGGAACCCATCGTGCAACAGAGAGGCATCATCTAACAATGAATTGGGATGTGTAATCAAAAACCGAATCTGTTCCAATCCAAATCCTTTGAAGAATATCAAAGTATGCCCCGTGAACTCGGAAATCAGTTCTTCAACGCGATTAGAAAAATACTGTCCGATGGTTGAAGTAGACATTGTGATGCCCTCTCTTTCTATCCATGCTAAATTTCAGACTTAGCATGGGGCAATTTAATGCTTTAATTATATCGCAAATTCGCCTAATTTGCAATTATTGCTGGTCGTATTTTCGTCTTTTCTGCCATACAATGTCGTACCCCAGCGCGTCTGCCAGCTCTACCGCCTCGCCGTAGCGAAGCGAACCGCGCTTGAGCTTGCCGGAGAGATTGGGAACGCTGCGGCTCCAGCCGTATTCATCGGAGAGGTAGTCCACCACCTCGGTCATGGTCATGCCGGTGCGGACGATGTAGGACTTGATCTCATTGCGATAGGTTTCAGATTTTCTCATATTCAAACTTTCCTCCTGTTTTTTCGATGCGCCTTATGGTAAAATGGGTTTGTTAAATCGTGACACCCGTTCGCCATAGGGCGCTGGTTTTTGATGCACGGCTTTTTGCCGGAAATGCTGCCGATGATGCGTTGGTCACAGGCGGCACCTTCCGCTTTTGCCGTTTGGTGTGTCTTTGCGTGAAGCGGCGAAATGTCAAACCAGACAGCAAACGCCATTCGCTGTTGGATAGCGCTCTGTTCCATGCAGATAACCGCACAGAGCAGAAAACTATTTCGCCGTTTTCACTTGCTTTGATTTTGACTTTCGATTTTGCCGCTCTTTCCGAATGTCGTTCCTGCCCGGAGGATCGCTCCCGGCGTTTCGTTCTCCTTGGTGCGCTGGATGCGGCACTTCGCCAGAGGACATATCCCGTTCGGACGGTCATGCAATTTTCAAGGTTCAGGTGCGATTGCAAGACCATTTTAGCGAAAAATATAGCCCTCTCCCGTATATCCAAGAGGTCGGAAAATTCGCCGAAAAATGCAGATTTCCACGCTTTTGGACAAGAACGGGACCGGGCAGGAATTTGAAGGGAGGACACCGCCATGCAGCCCAAACTCACCATTCAGGAACGGCTCAAAGACCTGCGCGTAGAGCGCAGCCTGACGCTGGAACAGCTTTCTGCGGAAACAGGTATTTCAAAGTCCGCGCTGGGAAAATACGAAGCCGACGATTTCAAAGACATCAGTCCGTTCAGCATGGTGGCGCTGGCAAAGTTCTACGGTGTGTCCACCGATTACCTGCTGGGGCTGATAGAACAAAAAAATCACCCAAACACAGAGTTGGACGCTCTGCATTTGGGTGATGATGCAATCGAAGTATTGAGAACGGGCAAGTTCAACCACCGGCTACTTTCGGAGCTGATCTGCCATAAGGATTTCCTGCGGTTTATGTTGGATGCTGAGATTTATGTTGACCGGATCGCGGATATGCGGGTCAAGGATATGAACGCCGTTTTGGAAGCCGTCCGGCAGATGGCATTGATGAAAAACGGCGGCGAGGAAAATGATCTGCATCTGCGGACGTTAGAAGTAGCGCAAATTCGGGAGGACGAGTATTTCGGAAGCCTGATTGCAGATGACCTGAAAGGCATTCTCCGTGATATTCGGAATGAGCATCGCCCTGACACCATGACTGCGGATGAAAGTTCCCTCGTAGCAACCGTACAGGGTCAGTTGCAGGATGCGATGAATTTTGAGGGCAGTTCCGAGGAAAAGCAAGTCCGTGCGCTCATGGCAACAATCGGACTTGATTATGACACACTTACGAAGGAAGAGTTTGTCTCAATCATCAGCGGACTTAAAAAGTCCAAGTACCTGAAAAGTCCCATCAACCAGCGTGGAAAAGCACGACCGCAGCTACCACACGGAAAAGGCAAAAAGAAACGCAAATAAGGAAAAACCGCTATATTCAGGTTTTCACTGAATATAGCGGCTTTTCGTTGTCCAACCCTGCCTGACAGATGCTCATTTCGTAATTTCGGTCTAAACCTGTTTTACGAACACCTGTCAAATGCGGCAGGATTTTTTTATAATAGGATTCTTTACTTGCTGAGAGCCTCGTCGATGGCCTTGGCAGCAGTCTTGCCTGCGCCCATGGCCAGAATGACGGTAGCAGCGCCGGTCACGGCGTCACCGCCAGCGTAAACGTGCTCGCGGGAGGTCAGGCCGTCCTCGTTGACCACGATGCCGCCCTTCTTGTTGATCTCCAGACCCTTGGTGGTGGACTTGATCAGGGGGTTGGGGCTGGTGCCCAGAGCCATGATAACGCAGTCCACGTCCAGCTCGAACTCGCTGCCGGGAACCTCAATAGGACGGCGGCGGCCGGAGGCGTCAGGCTCGCCCAGTTCCATCTTGATGCAGCGGATCTTATTGACGTTGTCGTTCTCGTCAGCCAGAATCTCCACGGGGTTGTTGAGGGTCTTGAAGATGATGCCCTCTTCCTCGGCGTGCTCCACCTCTTCCTTACGGGCGGGGAGCTCCTCCATGCCGCGGCGATAGACCACATAGACCTCGGCGCCCAGACGCTTTGCGCAGCGGGCGGCGTCCATAGCCACGTTGCCGCCGCCCACAACAGCCACCTTCTTGGGGTGCTGGATGGGAGTGTCGGAATCGGGCTTATAGGCCTTCATCAGGTTGATCCGGGTCAGGAACTCGTTGGCGGAGAGAACGCCCTTGTAGTTGACACCGGGGATGTTCATGAACATAGGCAGGCCAGCGCCGGAGCCGATGAACACGGCCTCAAAGCCCTGCTCCTCCATCAGCTCGTCCACGGTGATGGTACGGCCGATGACGGTATCGGTGGCGATGGTAACGCCCAGCTCCTTCAGGCCGTCCACTTCTTTCTGAACGATGGTCTTGGGCAGACGGAACTCGGGGATGCCGTACACCAGAACGCCGCCGGCCAGATGCAGAGCCTCAAACACGGTGACGTCATAACCCTTCCGGGCCAGGTCGCCGGCACAGGTCAGGCCGGAGGGACCGGAACCCACCACAGCCACACGGTGACCGTTGGAAGCAGGCTTCTCCGCAGCGCTGGAAGCATGCTCACGGTGCCAGTCGGCCACGAAGCGCTCCAGACGGCCGATGCCCACAGGCTCGCCCTTGATGCCGCGGACGCAGTACTTCTCGCACTGGCTCTCCTGGGGGCAGACACGGCCACAAACAGCGGGCAGAGCAGAGGTAGCGGCGATGATCTGATAAGCGGCCTCGAAATCGCCCTTGGCGACCTCGGCAATGAAATCAGGGATATGTACCATCACGGGGCAGCCCTGCATGCAGGGCTTGTTCTTGCAGTGCAGGCAGCGCTGGGCCTCGTCCAGAGCCTGCTCCTCGGTGTAGCCCAGAGCGACCTCGTCAAAGTTCTTGTTCCGGACGTTGGGGTCCTGAGAGGGCATGGGATTCTTCTTCAAAGACATATTGGCCATGGTTATTCGGCCTCCTTCTTGAACAGGTTGCAGGTCTCCTCGTACTTGTGGGCCTCGAAGTCCTTATACATCTGGTTCCGCTTGACTGCCAGATCCCAGTCCACCTTGTGACCGTCAAAGTCGGGACCGTCCACGCAGGCGAACTTCATCTCGCCGCCCACGGACAGGCGGCAGCCGCCGCACATGCCGGTGCCGTCGATCATGATGGGGCTCATGGAAACGGTGGTGGGGATGCCGTAAGGCTCCGTGGTCTTGGAGACGAACTTCATCATCACCATGGGGCCGATGGCGAACACTTCATCATACTGGTTGCCGGCGTCGATCAGCTCCTTCAGAGCCTCGGTGACCAGCCCCTTGCGGCCATAGGAACCGTCATCGGTGCAGACGATCAGCTTGTCGCTGGACTTCTTGAAGTCCTCCTCCAGGATCACCAGATCCTCGGAGCGGAAGCCCACGATGGCATGGACCTCAGCGCCATCGTCATGGAACTTCTTCAGCACGGGATACGCAATGGCGCAGCCCACGCCGCCGCCCACAACGGCAACCTTCTTCTTGCCCTCGGTCTCGGTGGGCTTGCCCAGGGGACCCACGAAGTCTGCCAGGCAATCGCCTTCCTTCATGTGGCTGAGCTTCACAGTGGTGGCGCCAACCGTCTGAACAATGATGGTGACGGTGCCCTTTTCGGGATCATAGGCGTTGATGGTGATGGGGATACGCTCGCCGTTTTCGTCCGTCCGCAGGATGATGAACTGACCAGGCTGAGCCTTTTTGGCAATGAGGGGCGCTTCGATCTCATAGAGAGTCACGGTGGGCCTCAGTGCCTCTTTTCTCACGATTCGGTACATATTGGTGTCTCTTCCTTTCCTATCTGAAATTCTTCCAACATAATAAATCGCACATTGTCTGAATTTTAACATAGGTGCTTTCATCCGTCAACTGCTTTGGAGAAAAAAAGCGCGAAATTCTCAGAAACCGTGCAAATTCTTTGCCATCCCGCCCTTTTTAACGCTCCCGCGGCCGACGCTTCCCTGTGTCAAAACCGCTTTCCGGGCCTGAAAACCGCCGGAAACCCGTTTCAAAACCAGAATTCTATGGTATACTACCAAACAGGCGCAATTTTTCCCCGGAAAAAATTTCTTCAAATTTTCGGGAACTTTTTTCGTTCCCCTGCGTCTATGGTATACGGTGCCGCCTCGGCGGCCATTCAAAAAACTTTCTGCAAGGAGAACACACATGAAAAAAATTACTTCCTTGGCGCTGGCTCTCGCGCTGGCCCTGACCCTCACCGCCTGCGGCAAGAAGGACAACACCGCCGGAAGCGGCGATTCCAGCGTACCCGCTGACGCCACCGCTCTGCTGACCGCCGTGTGGGACGCCCACTCCGACGATGAGAAGTTCCCCGCTGCCGGCGGTGACTATGAAAACCCCGTGGAGGACGCCCCCGGCGCTGTGAGCATTGCCGACGCTGACAATCTGAACTACATGCTGACCCTGCCCGTGGAGGATGCCGGTAAGATCGACGGTGCCGCCTCCCTCAGCCACATGATGAACGCCAACACCTTCACCTGCGGTGCTTTCCACGTCACCAACAAGGACGATGTGGAGACCGTTGCCAGCGACCTGCGGGATGCCATCCAGTCTAAGCAGTGGATGTGCGGCTTCCCTGACAAGCTGGTGATCTTCACCTACGATCAGTATGTGGTGTCCCTGTACGGCGACGAGGAGTTGGTGAACACCTTCCGCGACAAGTTCACCGCCACCTATTCCGACAGCACCATCGCTTATGACGAGGCGATCCTGTAACGTTTCCGCTTTTCTCACAGCGTCCGCACCGAATCGTGCGGACGCTGTGAAATTCAATTTTGGAGTTGCCCTATGCTGTTTTCCAGTATTCCGTTTCTCTATACCTTTTTACCCTGCGTCCTGATCCTGTACTTTCTGGTCCCCGGCTGGCTGAAAAATACAGTGCTGCTGCTCAGCAGTCTGTTTTTCTATGCCTGGGGTGAGCCCCGGTTCGTGGTATTCATGGTCATTGCCATCGTACAGGGTTATGTATTCGGCCTGCTGGCCGAAAAATTCCGCGACCGGCCCAAACGGGCCAAGCTGTGCCTGTGGGCCTCCGCCGTTGTCAGTCTGGGACTTTTGGGCTACTGCAAGTACGCCGACTTTTTCATCAGCGGCTTCAACACCCTCACCGGGCTGTCCCTCCCGCTGCTCCATGTGGCCCTGCCCATCGGCATCAGCTTTTACACCTTCCAAATTCTGAGCTACGTCATCGACGTATACCGGGGCGATGTGACTGCCCAGCGGAACCTCATTGACCTTGCTGCGTATGTGGCCATGTTCCCCCAGCTCATCGCCGGACCTATCGTCCGATACGCGGATATCGCCCCCCAGCTGAAGCATCGCACCCACACGCTGGCCGATGCCGCCTACGGCGCCCGCCGCTTCATCCTTGGCCTTTCCAAAAAGGTACTGCTGGCCAATGTCCTCTATGAACTGATCTCCGCCTACAAAAGCGCCGCGAACGTCTCCGTCCTGTTCGTCTGGCTTTACGCCGCAGCCTATGTGCTGCACCTTTACTTCGACTTTTCCGGTTACAGCGACATGGCCATCGGTCTGGGCCGTATCTTCGGATTCCATTTTATAGAAAACTTCAACTATCCCTACATCTCCGCCAGCGTCACGGAGTTCTGGCGGCGGTGGCACATGAGCCTGGGCAGTTGGTTCCGGGACTATGTGTACATCCCGCTGGGCGGCAACCGGGTCTCCAAGGCCAAATGGTTCCGCAACATTTTCATTGTCTGGCTGCTGACGGGCCTGTGGCACGGTGCAGCATGGACCTTCATCCTGTGGGGACTGTTCTTCGCCGTGTTCCTGACGGCGGAAAAGCTCTGGTACGGCGAAGCTCTGGCCCAGACACGATTCCTGAAGCATCTCTATGTTCTGCTGCTGATCGCAGTCAGCTTCGTTATCTTTGATGCCGCCAGTGTGTCGGACGCCTTCCGTACCATCGGTTCCCTGTTTGGCCTGGGTGGGCTGCCCCGCTCCGACGTTCTGGCCCGCTATTATTTTGACAGCTACTCCGGCGTGTTCCTTGTAGCCATCGTGGGCGCTACACCGCTGCCCGCCAAGATCGTCCGGCAGTTCTCCGAGGATGGCCCCGGCAAAAAGATCATGTCCGTTGTGGAGCCTGTAGTGCTGCTGGGCCTGCTGGCGGTGGTCACCGCCTATCTGGTAGACGGGTCCTTCAACCCGTTCCTGTATTTCCGCTTTTAAAGGAGGTCCCGCCATGTTTGAAAAATGGAAAAACATCCTCACGGTGGGGCTCCTGTCCGCGTTTGTTCTGGCTTTTGGCGTCTGGGCGGCGGTCAAGCCCGCCGATGCGCTCTCCACCAGTGAGCGCCGCCCGCTGGCCCAGATGCCGGAATTGTCCACAAGCAGCTATCTCTCCGGCAAATTCATGTCCGGCTACGAGGATTACGCCACGGACCAGTTTCCTCTGCGGGAGCAGTTTCGCACCCTGAAAGCCCTGATGGGGCTGTATGTGTTCGGCCAGAAGGACAACAACGGCGTCTATCTGGCAGACGGCTCCGCCGCCAAGCTGGAATATCCCCTGAATGAAGGCTCCGTTGCCCACGCCGCCGACCGGTTCCGCTATCTCTACGAGACCCTCATGGCCGGGACCGACACCAAGGTTTACCTCTCCGTGATCCCCGATAAGAATTATTTTCTGGCGGAGGCCAACGGCTATCCCGCTCTGGACTATCAGGCCCTGACGGACGCTCTCCGGAAGCAGACGGAGTTCGCCGCGTATATCGACCTGTTCGGCACGCTGACCGCAGATGACTACTACCGCACCGATTCCCACTGGCGGCAGGAAAATCTGCTGACCACAGCGGATACGCTGGCCGCCGCCATGGGCGCCGCGCTGCCGGACAGCCGCTATACAGAATGGACACTGGACCGGCCATATTACGGCGTGTATTACGGCTACGCCGCCCTGCCTATGGAGCCGGACCAGCTGACTTACCTCACCAGCGACCTTCTGGACGCCTGCACGGTGTACAATTACGAGACTGGTAAGACCGGGCCTATTTATGATCTGGCAAAAGGTGCCGACAAGGACCCCTACGAGCTGTTCCTCTCCGGGTCCGTGTCGCTGCTGACCATCGAAAATCCCAATGCGGATACAGACCGGGAACTGGTGATCTTCCGGGACTCCTTCGGCAGTTCTCTGGCCCCTCTGCTGGTCCCCGGCTATGCCAAGGTGACGCTGGCGGACATCCGCTACCTCCCCAGCAGCCAGATGGGAAAGTACCTGACCTTCACCGATCAGGATGTGCTGTTCCTTTACAGCGCCCCGGTGCTGAACAACAGTGAAACTCTGAAATAAGCCGCAAAGCGTCTGCCGGAAATGGCAGGCGCTTTGGACTTTTCTACGGAAATAAGGCAGTTTCCTTTTTTATCTTGTACTTTTGAAAGAAATCATATATAATAATAGCCTGATAATTATGCTCCGGAAGTGCGCTCTGCGTCGGAGCAGCGGAAAGGAAGGTTATCCTATGCTGAAATTTCATTCGGAACAGGGCGAGATCTCCGTCTCCAGCGCTGTTTTTTCCAACATTACCGGCATGGCTGCCACCAACTGCTTCGGTGTGAAGGGCATGGCCTACCGCTCCATGACGGACGGTCTGGTCCATCTGCTGCGGCGGGAGGCCATGAGCAAGGGCGTCAACGTGATCTATAACGAGGACGAATCCATTTCCATTGAGCTCCACATCATCGTGGAAAACGGCGTCAACATTCCCGCAGTGTGCCGCTCCATCATGAACGAGGTACGCTACGTGGTGAATAAGAACACCGGTGCGGAGGTCCGCGCTGTGGATGTGTTCGTAGATTCCATGATCCTGTGAGGAGGACAGCAGAAGAATGAGTAAAGAAATCACCGGTGCGCTTTTCAAGCAGATGATCCTGCACGGGGCCGCCGCTATCACGGCCCAGAAGCAGGCCATCAACGATCTTAATGTATTCCCCGTGCCGGACGGTGACACGGGTACCAATATGTCCATGACCATCGCCACCGCTGCCGAGGCGCTGCGCAAGGCCGCTCCCGCCTCTGTGGGGCAGGCATCCTCCGTCACCGCCTCCGCTCTGCTTCAGGGTGCCCGGGGCAACTCCGGCGTCATCCTTTCCCTGCTGTTCCGGGGCCTTTCCAAGGCTCTGAAGGGCATGGAGACCGCTGATGCCGCCGCCTTCGCCGCCGCCATGCAGGAAGGTGTGGCCGCCGCTTATAAGGCCGTTATGAAGCCCGCCGAGGGCACGGTGCTGACGGTTTCCCGCCTCGCTGCCAAGCGGGCTGCGGACACTGCCGCCGAGGGCGCCGACGTGGAGACCACCTTAGCCGCTGCCATCGAGGAGGGCTATGACGCGCTGGCCCAGACCACGGACATGAACCCGGTACTGAAGAAGGCCGGCGTGGTAGACGCAGGCGGCAAGGGCTACCTGCTGATCCTGGAGGGTATGCTGGCAGAGCTCCGCGGCGAGCCCATCCCCGAAAATGTGGAGGAGTCTGAGACGCACAAGGAAAAGGCCGACTTCAACGCCATGGCGCAGGAGGAGATCACCTTCACCTTCGACACCGTGTATGTGGTGCGCAAGGCCCGGGAGGACATCGACCTCATGCCCCTGCGGGCTTACCTCAGCAGCATCGGTGACAGTCTGGTCATCGGTGAGGATGACGAGACCTTCAAGGTCCACGTTCATACCGACATTCCCGGCGCAGCCCTGACGGAATCCCAGAAATACGGCACGTTGGAGCTGGCGAAGATCGAGAATATGCGCTCTCAGGCCGACGCGCTGGCCGCCGGCCAGACCGCCCAGAGCACTGATGATCTGGACGCCATTGAGGAAGAACTGGAAAACGGAGAAAGCGGTCACAAGGTAGCCGCCCCCGAAAAGGCCGTAGGCTTCCTGGCCATCTGCGCCGGCGACGGCCTTGCCGCCGTGTTCCGGGATCTTGGCTGCGACGCCGTGGTTTCCGGCGGTCAGACCATGAACCCCTCCACGGAGAGTATTCTGGCCGGGATCGATCAGGTCCCCGCTGAGACCGTGTTTGTTCTGCCCAACAACGGCAACATCATTATGGCCGCTCAGCAGTGCCAGGGACTGACGGAGAAAAACGTGGTGGTCATCCCCAGCAAGACTGTTCCCCAGGGCATCACCGCCATGATGAACGTAGACCCGGAGGCGGAGGTCGCATCTATTACGGAGGCCATGACTGAAGCGCTGTCCACCGTCACCACCTCTCAGATCACCTATGCCGCCCGGGACTCCGACTTCGACGGCTTTGAGATCCATCAGGGTGACTATCTGGCCTTGAAGGAGGGCAAGCTGTTCGGTACCGACACCCAGCTGGACGCTCTGCTGGAAAAGCTGGCAGAGGAAGGGAAGGACTCCTCCTTCATCTCCCTCTATTATGGTGAGGACGTCACTGAGGACGCCGCCCAAGCTGCCGGTGCCCGGTTCCAGGCCGTCTGTCCTGACGCGGAGATCAGTGTGCTCTCCGGCGGTCAGCCTGTATACTACTATATCATATCCTTTGAATAATCCATCAATTACAAACAGGGCAGTCCATCGGACTGCCCTGTTCTTGACAGAAGGAGAACATGATGCTGTTTTTGTGCTATCCCAAATGCTCCACCTGCCAGAAGGCCAAGGTCTGGCTGGAGGAACGGAGCATTTCCTATGATCTGCGGGACATCAAGCAGAACAACCCCACCGTTGAGGAGCTGACCGCGTGGTATCGGAAAAGCGGTCTGCCCCTGAAAAAGTTTTTCAACACCAGCGGTCTGCAATACAAGGCCCTCGGTCTGAAGGAGAAGCTGCCCGCCATGAGCGAGGCGGAGCAACTCGCTCTGCTGGCCACCGACGGGATGCTGGTGAAGCGCCCTCTGCTGGTGGGGGAGGACTTCGTTCTCACCGGCTTCCGCGCCACGGAATGGGAAGCGAGACTGGGATGATCCAGACGATCGACTTCGCCCCACTGGACGGCATCACCAAAATCGTGTTCCGTCAGGTGTGGAGCCAGTTTTTTGGCGGCGTGGACCGCTATTTCATTCCCTTTTTCTCCCCTACCCCCCACCATCTGATGACGCCCAGGGATCTCCGGGAGGTTGGCTATATCCACAACGCCAATCTCCCCTCGGTGCCTCAGGTGATGACGAAAAACGCCGACGATTTTCTCTGGGCCTGTGATGTCCTCAAGGACATGGGCTATACGGAGGTCAATCTGAATCTGGGCTGTCCCTCCGGCACCGTTACCGCCAAGGGCAAGGGCTCCGGGTTTCTGGCCCATCCGAACGAGCTGGCCGCCTTTTTCGATGAGGTGTTTTCCAAAAATCCACTGCCGGTATCCGTCAAGACCCGGCTGGGCTATGAGACGCCGGAGGAATTTGCCGCTCTGCTGGACCTCTACAACCGCTATCCCATCGCCTGTCTCACCGTCCACCCCCGTGTGCGGAAGGAAAAATACCGGGGCCCTGTCCACCTGGACGTATTTGCTGACGCACTGGCAAACAGCCTCAATCCTGTGTGCTACAACGGCGATCTACGGACAGTGGGCGAGGTCCGGGCCTTGGAGACTCGGTTCCCGACGGTCACGCATGTGATGATCGGCCGGGGACTGGTGGCAGATCCGGCGCTGGCCCGGAAGCTCCGGGGCGGCAAGGGCACCGACCGGAAGGAATTGACAGATTTTCTGGCCGCGCTGTATCAGGGCTATACGGACTTCTATCAGGGGCAGGTCCCCACTGCCGCCCAGCGGATGCGGGAGGTATGGTTCTATCTGATCCATCTGTTTGACGATGCGGAAAAGCTGAACAAGCAGCTTCGCCGGTTCCGCACTCCCGCGGAATACGAGCGGATCCAAACGGAAATTCTGGCCTCCTGTCCGATTCGGTCTAACGTTCAGGGGGATCTGATCTAAGCACAAAACTTCATGCATGAGCAGCGCGCCAGGAACATGTACAAATGCCAGTGCGTGAAGTTTTCGTGCATCATTTCCGGTTGCCATGCAGGGGCGAGGGAATGGCACATTTCTTATTTTTCTGTGCTTTTGCATAGCAAAAAACTTCTCCAGTCAAACTGGAGAAGTTTTTTGTTGAAATACCGTTATTTCAAATGAGCCTCCGCGGCGGTCAGGATATTCCGCATGAGCATAGCCCGAGTCATGGGGCCAACACCGCCGGGGACTGGTGTGATGTAGGATGCCTTCGGCTCCACGGCGGCAAAATCCACATCCCCGCAGAGCTTTCCGGCCTCGTTCCGATTCATGGCCACGTCAATGACCACTACGCCATCCTTCACCATATCGGCAGTAACGCAATTCACTTTTCCAACGGCGGATACCAAAATATCCGCCTGCCGGGTGATGTCCGCCAAGTCCGGCGTTTTGGAATGGCACAGCGTCACGGTGCCGTCCGCCTGGGTCAGCAGCGCCGCCATGGGTTTGCCCACGATGTTGCTGCGGCCCAGCACCACGCACCGCTTTCCCACCGGGGAAATGCCATATTCCCGCAGCATTTCCATAACTCCCGCCGGGGTACAGGGCCGGAACACCGGATCGCCGATGTTCAGCCGCCCCACGTTGTAGGGGTGGAAGCAGTCCACATCCTTTTCCGGGGCGATGGCGGCGATCACCGCCGCCTCCTCCAAGGGCTCGGGCAGGGGCAGCTGCACCAGAATACCGTCCACCGCCGGATCACGATTCAGTTTTTCAATGAGGTCCAGCAGTTCCCGCTGGGTGGTCTCCATCGGAAGCCGGTAGGGAAAGCTGCGGATGCCGCACTCTCCACAGTCCGCTTCCTTACCCCGGACATAGACCTGCGAGGCGGGGTCCTCCCCTATCAGCACCACCGCCAGCCCCGGCTGACGGGGCAGCTTGGCGGCTTTCTCCGCTACCTGGGCCTTTACCTTGGCCGCAAGGGCTTTTCCGTCAATTCTCGTTGCCATGCGTCTCTCCCTTTTCCGGTTTCTCCTGTGTTTCCGTATCCGGAACGGTCTCGGCGTCAGGGGACTCCACAGCCTCCGTTTCCAACGGATCCGCCGCTTCTCCCTCCGTAGGCACTTCGTTCATAAGGGTCTCTGCCAGCACGACGTCCTCCGCTTCCGCAGCGGCCAGACGCGCCTTTTCCGCCGCCACCTGATGGACCCACAGACTCTCTGGCGACCGCTTCTTGATGCGGATGTTATAGAACAGCATAAAGGCTGCCACCGCCACCATCACAATACTCAGCGCCTGAGACACCCGGATTCTCTGTCCAAACAGCTCCCAGTTGAAGAGGTACAGGCTGTCGGTCCGCAGGCCCTCGATCCAGCTGCGGCCCAGGCCGTACCACAGGAAATAGAACCAGGTGTTCTCCCCGTCGAACCGACGGCCCTTGGACACGATGAACAGGATCAGCAGCAGGCCGATCAGATTCCATAAGCTCTCATAGAAAAAGGTGGGATGGACCTCGATGCTGGTATACTGGCTGACCCACAGCTTCATTCGCCAGGGCAGGGTAGTCTCCCCGCCAAAAGCCTCCCGATTGATGAAATTGGCCCACCGGCCGATGATCTGGCCTAACAGCAGGCCCATCACCGCTACATCGCCCATGGCAAAAAACGGAAGCTTATGGCGCTTTGTGTAGACTAACGCTACCAATACACCTGCGATCACCGCGCCGTAAATAGCCAGTCCGCCGTCCCAGATCCGGAACATGGCACCCCAATCCAGGCTGCCGTCCGTATTCCGGTAAAGGTCCAGATAGAACAGAACATAATAGAACCGGGCACCGATGATGCAGCAAGGCACCGCCCAGAGCACCATGTCCATAATGTTGTCCTCAGTCAGGCCATAGTGCTTGGCCTGCTTCATGCAGAGATACAGCCCCGCCAGCATGGCAAATGCCAGAATGATCCCGTACCAGTAGATCCCGTGGCCGATATGGATGGCCACCGGGTCAATGTTCAATTCCCAATCCCCGAACAGGCCGGGGAAGCTGATGGGCATGTTTTTCAGTGCGCTCACAACAGGTTCTTCCTTTCAGCGGCAAAGAGTTTACCCCGCCGCATATGTTTTCTGCAAGAGACCCAACGGGCCTTTTCGTCTCTTCCCAAAGACTTATTGTTTCGGCACGATCCGGCTGAGGACCATCCGTTCCGCCGTGACATTGGCCTTCAGGAACGCCGTAATGTCCTCCGGCGTGATAGATTCAAATACCTCCGGGAAGCGGAGGGGATCATAGCCGTGGAAATAGCCCTCCGTCAAGGTCACAGCGATGTTCTCAAAGGAGTTCAGTCCCCGGAGATTGGCGCCGAAGGACGCCTTGCGGATCCGCCGGAAGTAGTCTTCGTCCACGCCCTCCGCCGCGATGCGGGCAGCCTCCCGCAGGATGGCGTCGGTGACGGCATTGGCATCCTTGCTGTCGCCGCCGGCGTAGAGATAGGCCACGCCGGGCATCATCTCAAAGGCCCCGCCGAAGCTGGGGTTGATGAGGCCCTGCTCATAAAGCCGCTGATACAGCGCGCTGGACTCGCCCAGCAGAATATCACTGGCCATGTCGCCCAGGATGGCGGCGCGCATATAATCGTCGCCCTCCGCTGCTGGGGCGCACTTGAAGCCCGCCAGGAACTGCGGCGCGGAGACCTCCATCTCCAGAACGGTCTCCTTCTCCGCCACGGTCTCCGGCTCCGTGCCGTAATCCCGCTCAATGATAGGGCCGCTGAGTTTGGGCAGCACCCGGTTGGCCAGATCGATCACATGGACCGGGTCCACGTCGCCCACCACCGTCAAAATCATGTTGGCCGGGGTATAAAATGCCTTATGGCAGTCATACAGCGTGTCCGCAGTGATTTCGGCAATGCTCTCCACCGTACCGGCAATGCTGGTGCGGGCCGCATGGCGATGATACATGGCCCGCAGCATCCGGGTGTAAATCTGCCAGTCGGGGTTGTCCTCGATCATGCGGATCTCCTGACCGATGATGCCCTGCTCCTTGGCAACGCTCTCGTCGGTGAAATAGGGAATGGACACAAAGGACAGCAGGATCCGCAGGTTTTCCTCAAAATGCTCCGTGGAATCGAAATAGTAGGCCGTCATGGCGTTGGCGGTGAAGGCGTTGGGTTCCGCGCCGTTTTTTGCCAGCTCCTGCAGGGCGTTGCCCTCCCGGGTATCGAACATCTTGTGTTCAAGATAATGGGCGATGCCCGCCGGGGTGTTCAGCCATTGTCCGTCCAGGCAGAACCGGGTATCCATGCCGCCGTAGCGGGTGGAGAAAAAGGCGTACTTTTTGGCGTAGCCGGGCTTAGGCACCACGCAGACCTCCAGTCCGTTGGTCAGCCGTTCCCGGCAGACTGCCTCGCCGATCCGCTCATAAAAAGTCTCTTTCACGCTTCCCCCTCCTTCCCCTTCAGGAAATACACCGTATCCAGCTTCACAGTGCTCATGGCCCGGCAGATCCGTTCCGCCGTCATGTCCTGAATGGCACGGGCCAGGTCCGCCGGGGTCTCATGCTGCCCTGTGGCAGCCTGTCCCAGATAAAAGTTTTCCAGCTTGCCCTGAGAATCGCCAACGGTTGCATAGCTGTTCAGCAGTGTAGAGCGGGCGCCTTCCAGCTCCCAGTCCTCCAACTCACCCTTCTGAACGGCCTCCAGCTGGGCCATGATCTCATCGTAAGCCCGCTGATAGTTCTGGAACTCAATGCCGGAGGACACGGTGATGAGGCCCTTCTGCCGATGGTAGAGGGAGGACGCGTAATAGCAGAGGGACAGCTTCTCCCGGACGTTCAAAAACAGCTTGGAGTTGCTGGACCCGCCAAAAAGGGTATTACCCATCAGCAGGGCGGGCATATCGTCACTGCCGCAGGAAAAACCCATGCCCAGCTTGCCCTGGGTCACGTCCAGCACATCCTCCACATACTGCACGGATTCCCGGCAGACATGGGGCGCCGCCGTGGAGATCACCCGGACCTCCTCACGGGGCAGGGTGGCAAATGCCGCCGCCAACGCCTGCTTCACCCGTTCCAGATCGGCGCTGCCGCTGTATATGATCTCCAGCGGCGCTGTGGAGATCAGATCGCGGTACTGGGTATAGACCTTCAGCGCTTGCAGCTTGTCCACCGTCTCCTCGTCGCCCAGACGGGGCACGGCGTAGGCCTCTCCGTCGCACAACGCCCGCAGCAGACGGCTGTCCGCCCAATCCCGCTTATCGTTGATGAGAGACCGGATGGCCTCCAGCAGATTGGTCTTTTCGCTTTCAAAATACTCCGGCACAAACCGGCCGTGGTAGGTGACAGGGTCGCAGACCAGCTCGCCCAGCAGTGCCGCCGCCGGTTCCAGCAGCCGTTCGCCGCCGGGGGCGTACCGATCGTCAATAAAGCTGGCCACAAAGCCCACGCACTGGTTTTCACCTTTTTTCCGCACCGTGTAGTCGATGGAGGCATCGTAGAGGTTGTCCATCTTTGCGGAAAGCGCTCCCATATCGGGACAGCTCACCGTACCCCGCCGCAGCACCGCCGCCAGCAGTGCGTTGGCTCCCGCCGTCTCCCGCCGCAGGGGCGTGACGAACTGTGCGGAAAGCAGACTGGTTTTGAATTTTCTCGCCGGCAGATAGGTCAGGTGGACGCCCTCCGCCAGCCGGATGCGTGTCGCTTCCAAATCATCAACTCCTTATGGACCGCGCAGGCAGCCCGTTCAATGTCAATACAGAGTTTATTATATGTCAAATATATGAATAATTCAAACCTTTTTCTGTGGGCCTCTCCATCATTTTTGCCCCTATGAACAAAAAGCGGAAAAACCAGCGGTCTCCCGCCAGTTTTTCCGCATAAAACGATTCTTTTTTATTCCAGCATCCGCAGGAGATTTTCCGATGCGATGGCCTGCCGCTCCGCCTCCGAAAAGCCGATCCGTTCCAGCTCAAAAATGAAATTCTGAGCCTGACCGCAGTCCTCCATGCCCTCGCACCCCTCATAACCGGGGCCGAAATACTCGCAGAAGTCAAAGCCGCAGGCAACGTGTTCCGGTCCCATGACCTCCGCCATGTGGGCGGCATGACGGGCCAGCATAGCCGCCGTCTGCTGCCGGGGCTCCTTATGTACAAAGTCGTGGGACACATTGACCCCCACCACACCGCCGGTATCCCGGATGGCGCGAAGCTGCTCATCCGTCAGGTTCCGGCGAACATCGCACAAGGCCCGGCAGTTGGAGTGGGAGGCGATCACCGGCCCCTCCGCCAGATCCATAATATCCCAAAAGCTGCGGTCACTGGTGTGAGATACATCCGGCAGGATGTTCAGCCGCTGCATCCGGCGGACTGCCTCCCGCCCCAGCTCCGTCAGGCCCTTGTCCGGGTCGCCGCCGGCACCGCAGGCCAGCAGGTTTTCCTCGTTCCACGTCAGCATCCCCATTCGGACGCCCCACTGTGCATACTGTTCCAGCCGCTCCAGCCGGTCGCCCACCGGTTCCATGCCCTCCACGCTCAAAAAGGCGAACAGCTTTCCCTCCGCTTGCGCTTTCCGGGCCTCCGCCGCCGTCCGTACAAGCGCCAGCCAGGGGCACTCCGCCAGCTCTTCCCGAGCGCAGGCCATCATCTCCTCCGTCCGCTGCCAGCCGTCCCAGTCCGGGTGAGCGGACCAGATGGAGTCCTGTTCCACCGTTGTCCAGATGGAAAGCCCCAGGCCGCCGATCTGCCCCGCCTGTAATCTCGGCAGGTGACGCCGTTCAAAGACACGGTCCTCCCCGGCCTGCCGCCACTTGGTCACATCATATAAAAGGTCCGCATGTCCGTCGAAAATCATCATCTGGTGTCTCCCCTTTCTTCCTTATACAGTATATCTGCCTGTTCATCCCGGTGCAACTGTAAATTTCCTTGAATTTTTCCGGGTTTTTCTCCATTTTCCCCTTGACTTTCCGGCAAAAATCCTGTAAACTGATTCCTGTTGTAAAGCGTCACAGCTTTACAGGAAAGGAGTTCAACATGAAAAATCAGACTTATCGGATGACGATGCTCTTTGATTTCTACGGCGAACTCCTGACTGACCGTCAGAAGGAGTTCTTTGATCTCTATTATAATGAGGACCTCTCCCTGTCTGAGATCGCTGAAAACGAAGGCATCTCCCGCCAGGGCGTCCGGGATGTGATCGTCCGGGCGGAGGCCGCCATGCAGGAGATTGAGGACAAGACCGGCCTGATCCGCCGCTTTGAGCAGTTCCGGGGTCATCTGGATGCCATCCGCAGCGCTGCTGAGGATATCCGCACCCTGAACTACCGGCAGTATGAGGACAGCCGCCTGACGGAACTGGCTGACAAGATCACGGCGGAGGTCTCCGCGCTGAAGGAGTAACCCATGGCATTTGAGGGACTGAGTGAAAAACTGAATGCGGCCTTTAAGCGCCTGCGGGGCAAAGGCCGGCTGACGGAAAATGACGTCCGGGAAGCCATGCGGGAGGTCCGTCTGGCGCTGCTGGAGGCCGACGTGAGCTACAAGGTGGTCAAGGAATTCGTGGCCACCGTCACGGAGCGGTCTGTGGGCACTGACGTGCTGGACAGCCTGACTCCCGCTCAGCAGGTGGTAAAGATCGTCAACGAGGAACTGACGAACCTCATGGGCGGCGGCACCGCCAAGCTGGCTTTCGCCAACAATGGCCCCACGATCGTCATGATGGTGGGCCTTCAGGGCGCCGGTAAGACCACCACCACCGCCAAGCTGGCGGGCTATATGAAGAAGTTCCACAGTAAGCGGCCCCTGCTGGCCGCCTGCGACGTGTACCGCCCCGCCGCTATTGAGCAGTTGAAGGTAGTGGGCGGACAGCTGGGACTTCCGGTTTTTGAAGAAGGCCAGGGCGATCCCGTAAAAATTGCTGAAAACGCCCTCCGCTATGCCAGAGATCATGGCAACGATCTGGTGTTCTTAGATACCGCCGGCCGGCTCCATGTGGACGAAGCCCTCATGGACGAGCTGAAGCGGATGAAGGCAACCGTCCATCCCAACGAGATCCTGCTGGTGGTGGACGCCATGACAGGTCAGGACGCCGTCAACGCCGCCTCCGCCTTTGACGAGGCGCTGGGCATCGACGGTGTGGTGCTTACCAAGCTGGACGGCGACGCCCGCGGCGGCGCGGCCCTCTCCATCAAGGCTGCAACCGGCAAGCCCATTAAATTTGTAGGCACCGGCGAAAAGCTGGATATGATCGAGCCCTTCCATCCCGACCGCATGGCCAGCCGGATTCTGGGCATGGGCGATATGCTGTCCTTCATCGAAAAGGCACAGCAGACCTATGACGAAAAGCAGGCCAAAAAGCTGGAGGAAAAGCTGAAAAAAAACAGCTTTACCCTGTCGGACTATTTCGACCAGCTCCAGCAGATCCGGAATATGGGCGACCTCAGCCAGCTGGCAGGTATGATGCCCGGCAATCTCGGCAATAAACTCCAGGGAGCGCAGATCGACGAAAAGGCCATCGCCCACACGGAGGCCATCATCCTCTCCATGACCCCGGAGGAACGGGAAAATCCTCAGATCTTAGGCGCCAGCCGGAAAAAGCGGATCGCCGCCGGCTGCGGTCTGGATGTTGTGGATGTAAACCGGCTGCTGAAGCAATTCGAGGGAATGCAGCAGATCATCAAGCAGGTCACCGGCGGGCGGAAGCCCGGCTTTGGGTTCGGCGGTCTGGGACATGGCCGCGGCCTGCGCAAGCGCAAAAAGAAATAAACCGTATATTAGATGTCATAACCCGGACATTTATTATAAAAACATCAATCTATTTATTACATTTTGGAGGTACTATCAATGGTTAAGATCAGACTGCGCCGCATGGGCGCCAAGAAGGCTCCTTTCTATCGTGTTGTTGTCGCTGACTCCCGTTTCCCCCGCGATGGCCGTTTCATCGAGGAGATCGGCACTTACAATCCCTGCGTGGCTCCCGCCGATATCAAGATCGACGCTGACCGCGCCAAGGAGTGGATCAAGTCCGGCGCTCTGCCCACTGACACCGTGAGAGCTCTGCTGAAAAAAGTGGACGTCCTCTAATCCGGAGGGCGGAGCATGAAGGACTTGCTGCTCTACATCGCCAGAAACCTGGTGGACGATCCTGACAGCGTCTCCGTGACGGAGGTTCAGGGCGACCAGGAACTGACGTTGGAGCTGCGCGTCGCCCCTGATGATATGGGGAAGGTGATCGGCCGTCAGGGCCGCATCGCCAAGGAGATCCGGACCGTGGTCCGGTCTTACGCCCAGCGCACCGGCGTTAAGGTTTCCGTCGATATTGTAGACTAAAAAAGGGCCTGTTGCAAATAGGCTCACAAAGGACGCGGGGGCAAAAGGTCAGAGAAAGA
>OLFU01001044.1_pt1 | contig 29721 bp, 26 predicted proteins | sample 1605161 | NCBI WGS metagenome assembly OLFU01 (sample SAMEA3888914, study PRJEB22519) | human gut metagenome | biome: human gut; feature: human-associated habitat; material: faeces | place: Denmark | collected 2011
TGCCTGAAAACACAACCCGCTACGGGGGAGACTTACCCGAAATCTGATTTATTCATAGATGGTCGCCTCCTGTTTGCCAAGCTAAATATGTTGTGGTGGCTTTACTGGTCATCGATTGCAGCCATAGATCCGGACTTTGCCGAGGTGATGTAAAATACCTCTGTCCCTGATGGAATACGCTGATGGAGGCCTCTATCAACAAAGCGCTCTTTCAGGAGCCTTGAATAAACCGGGTTTTCCCCATCGCGGTCTGACCTGTCTTGCCATCACTTCATGCTTGCCTGGGCAATCGGTGGTGTTGTTTCTGTCTTACTGATTAAGCAACTTAAGCGCTTATTATTGGCGCACAATACTCCCGCTCTTTGGCCAGGAGCGCCCACACAGTCCGCGCATTCTTGTTAGCCAATGCTACCGAGGCAATGTTGTTATTCCGGCGCGCCATTAGCTGGTTAGCCCAGCTCGATCCGGCATCCTGTTTATGTTTGGCCGACTGCAATACCGCCCTGGCACCATGGATAAGCAAGGTCCTCAAATAGGTATCACCTCGCTTGCTTATCCCGAGCAGGACTTGTTTACCCCCACTGGAGTGCTGACGTGGAACCAATCCGAGCCAGGCAGCCAGTTGTCGGCCATTCTCGAAATTGTTGGCTTTACCAATGGTCGCAATCAGCGCGCTGGCGGTAACAGGGCCAATACCAGGGATCTTGCCGATACGCTGGCAGAGAGCATTTTGCCGATAGCACTGCTCAATCTGCTTGTCGAGTGTAGCGATGACATCGAACAGGTACGCCATGTGGTGCTGTAGTAGACTCAGCTGTGTACGAAACAGGACGGGTAACGGGTTATCCGCATCTTCCACGAGCTCAGGTAATCGTCGCTGTAGCTGCTGGATACCTCGGGGGACGACAATGCCAAATTCGGCCAATAACCCCCTGATTTGATTGGCTTGTGCGGTTCGCTGTTTGATGAAGCTCTGACGACTCCGGTGAAGTGCCAATACGGCTTGCTGCTCAGCGGTTTTGACCGGCACGAACCGCATGTTAGGTCGAGTGACGGCTTCACAAATAGCTTCAGCGTCTGCAGCATCATGCTTATTGGTTTTAACATAGGGTTTGACGAACTGAGGGGCCATCAGTTTGACATTATGGCCCATCGATATCAGTTTATTGGCCCAGAAATGAGCAGATGCACAGGCCTCCATGCCGATCAAACAGGGTGGGATGTTGGCAAAAAAGGAGGCCATTTGTGCCCGTCTGAGTTGTTTGTTGAACAACCGTTTTCCGTGCTCGTCAACCCCATGGATCTGGAAAACGTTTTTTGCCAAATCGATTCCAATAGTTTTAACGTTCATGATAGCAGCGCTCCGTTCAATGAGTGACGATTTATCGTCCCACTGTGGCACAAGAGATGGGAGGCGACCATTCCATTAACAAAGCCATTTGATGATTAACGCACGATATGAAAGCCTGTGCATTTCATAAATCGCACGTCGTAATGTAATGAAAATATTGAAATCAGTTAAATGCTGAAAGTGGATGACTTAAATTGAAAGTTGAGCACTTATAAGCGTCACATCCTCCCGGGACGAGGCAGTCCCGAATCGGCCATTCAGTGTACCGAACGGCTTGTCATTCTTCGCGTCTGCCCATACCCGGGCAACACACACGCCTCAGCCACAACGCCTTTCACCCTTTTACCTCTCTTTCGTTTGAATATATTTTTCTGACTGTGAGACAATAATAAACACAAAAGACCTTTCCGGACGGGAGTAATACCAGAACGGACGCAGTCACATATAATAACCGCACCATACAGGATTAATGTTTTTAAGATAATGTGGGTTCTGTCAGGTCGGGGATATTTACAACCTGACAGCCTATATTTATTCCGTTATAAATCTTTCCAGGCAGGTAATTTATTCACCTTTCGGCGCCACAGATGAAACAGTGCCATCGTCAGGCCAAATAACACGCCCGCAATAAGACTGATTTTGCAAGCGAACAGGGGTGGCATCCCCTGGGCCCGCCACACCATCCAGTACATCCACAGTCCGTATCCGACGGAGAAAGAGCCTGCCATCACGCCAAAAACCTGCCAGAACGGAGCAAACGGCAGCGGGGGAATGTTTATCCCCAGCCGCCACAACAGTCGTATCAGAAGCGGTGCATAATTGCTTTTCCACATCTTACGGCTGGCCATTATCACCAGCGCCTTTTGTTTCCGCGTTTCAAAATCCATTTCCTCACCTCTTTTGTATTCAGTCAGCAGACTGGCTCCGCATACGCTCAGTTCGCTGGAGTTCTTTCATCATGCGCTCACTGGCGTACTGCGCTTCCTCTGCAGTGACGGTCGCGACGGCGTTCCCCTGCAGATCATAGCGGGAGGCCCCCTCCTTCATCCGGGACAGATACCCCGCAGACCGGGTCAGACTCTTCAGGCACTTAATCACCTGTTTATGCGACAGCGGCAGGTCGCGGTTCACAATGTCGGCAAACAGCTGTTCGCGCATTCCCGTCGCCAGCAGACGGGGTGAATTTCCGTCGAACAGCTGTGGCCAGAATGCCTTCAGCGTCATGATGGCCTGTTCCGGCGGCAGCAGGCGAAGATAACGCACCGGAGGTGGCGTCTTTACCACTTTAACCGGCGCAGCGTTGCGCGTAGCGGCTTCGGCCGCTTGTTTAACCTTCTCAAGTTTCGCTTTCTTTGCCTTCCAGGCCGGCGGGGACGAGACCACCACGACCTTCTTTCGGCGCACCACACCAGGAGCAGGGGTTGCCTCTGCGGGGGCCGTACTGTTCTCCGCCGGTTTTCGTTTCAGGCTCAGTACAGGGCGTTTTTCTTCACTCATAAGGGGCCATATCAATAAAAGCTACAGGTCTGTGCTATACGATACGCTAACGGTATCATCGTTTCACCTCGCAATGCAGTGGACACAACGATGATGTCCCCTTTGTCACGTTTACGGGCAATGTGCCCGCCCCCCGGACCTGTGTCCGGTTTTTTTTTACATCGAGACGACAATACCGAGTACCGCCAGGTGAACGGCATAGAACATCACGAAGAACTGCCGTGGCCAGAAGCGTTTCACACGCTCTCCGGCAGATGAGCACACCATCAGCGCCAGCAGAGCAATCGCCAGCCCGGCCACTGATTCACTCACGTCATTCATATTCATCAGCAACACCATGAGGGCCCACAGCACCCCGTATCCCAGCCGTTCCGGTGCATGCTGTGCGCGACAAAGCAGCCAGCTGGCGGTGAGCATACCCACTCCGGCCATGCCGTAGCTGGCGGTCGACAGGGGTATCCAGGCGACCAGCAGTCCAGCCGCCGGGAGGGTGTAATACCAGGACGGCTGGCTGACCCACCGCAGAACCTGGCCCGTGACGGCAAAGGCAAACAGAATATTCCCGGTATACCACGGATATCCGATGAGCATAAACGACACCTGGGCGACCAGCGCCCAGCCCCACAGGCTGTTGAGCTGCGACTGGCGTATTTCCGCGTGCCGGGCCAGATTCATTCCCCATGCCAGACCGAACAGCGGAAAACAGCCCCGTCCCAGCAGGCGCATCACTTTATTGTTTCCGGCCAGCAGTAAGCCGGTGTGGTCAGTCACCATCAGTACCAGTGCGACCGTTTTAATCATATCCGTTTGTCCCGGTGTCCAGGTCAGCAGGCGATGGAGCCAGCGGTCTGTCGCACCTGGAAATGTGTGTTGTGCTCTCATGTTTTTTTCCTTTTAGCGCTCCGGCAGACTGCCCGATTTTAATCGGGGAGGCTGCCGGAGCAGACAAGCCGCAGGCGCGTCAGTCGCCCCCGAGGGTTTTCTCGCGGTTCAGGTCACGAACCATGTCACGCTCCACAGCCTGCAGACGCTCACGCTGCAGACTTTCTGAGGCCACCTGCTGAATCGCCGCCTCCTGGCGCCGGAACTGAGGATCATCCGGTAGCGTCGTTTTCTCCGTACCCGGCCGGTCACGCTCCAGCCCGCGGATGACGTCCCCGATAACCTCTTTCACCCGGTCCGCCGGCTCACCGGCTTTACGCGCTTCCCCGGCCACTTCCCGGGCAGTCTGTTCCGCCTGTTTTTCCATTTCGCGGCGCTGCTGCTCTTCTGTCGCCCGCTGCGCCAGTACCTCTGGCGGGAGGATAATGTCAGCCCCGGCCTGCGGTACCGGAGCCACCGGTGCCGGATCAGCCCATACCCGCCCGCCGGTCATGGCCCCGGGGTTCCAGGGGCGGTCATCACCGGCCAGCCGCACCACCACCCCGGTATCGGGATTGTCGCGGGCCATTCTGACCCCCTCCCCCATATTCCCGGCCAGCAGGCTTTCACCGTTGCGGCTGTTCTGCAGCGCCACGAACCGGGCGTCTTCATTGCCCATAATTCGTCCCTCTCCGCCGATGGCCTCCAGCCGTCCGTCCCGATCGGTCAGCGGGCTGATCCAGATACCGGCGGCTTTCCCGTTTTTATCAAATGCCGGCAGCGCCACATGCGGCTGAGGGTACTTTTTCCCCGGAGAAATGAATTTTCCCAGAGAACTTCCATGTGCCAGACCGGACTGCTGCAGGGCTGCCCGGCCCGCGGCGGTTTCATCCAGTGGCCTTGCCCGCCCGAACAGCAGATCGGCGGTTTTCACCGCCCGGTCGTTACGGGGTTCAAGAATATCGTGCGCCGTCGCTTTCTCAGGTGAATGCTGGATGGCCTTTATCCAGCCCTCACGGTTGTCGGTGTAGACCTGAACATGCTGTTTCATGCGGGATAACGCCACATAGGCAGACTCAAAGCTGGCCATCTGTTCCCGGCCACCGGCCACCCCTTCCAGCGCGATGGCATACGGTTCGCTGGCCCCCTGGGCGCCGTGGGCGGTGATAGCGTAGGCGAGGTCGATATGCTGCTGTGCCTGCTCCGCCTTCGGGGTCAGCGTGCGGGTGAGTTTGCCATCAGACAGCGTGACACTGTCACCCGAAACAGACTGCACCTCCCAGATACTGTTGGCCACATAGTCGCGCTCCGGGTCACTTTTGCTGAAGCGCATTCGGTCCCCCTGAGACACGGTTATCTTTTCCTGACGATAGAGCGTGACGCCTTCTGCCGATGCCTCCCGGGGTGCGATATATCGCTCCTTTCCTTCACTGTCTGTCAGGGTGATCAGCTGATTATCCTTATCCACTTTGCTGATACGGTGGTATACGTTATCAACCAGCGCCACCGCCTCCTTGTGAGCCGTCCAGGTCGACAGTTTGCGCAGTTCACCGTCACGGATGTTACTCGTGACCAGCACCGGCAGGGTGATTTCCTCTTTGCCGGTTTCCCCGTTCTCCCGCCGTGCGTCATGGATCAGACTGTTCAGCGCCCGCCGGTCCTTATTCAGATGGGTGATCACCAGCGTCTGCGACTGTGCCTCCGGGGTCCGTCCGGTATAGTCCTTCACCAGCGCCTCGTAGAGCGTCGCGGGCTGACCTTCCGGCAGGTTTTTCCCCTCGCTCAGCGCCTTTTCTATCGCCTTTTCCTGCTTTGGCGTGAATTCCACCACAGAACTGCCCGGCGCCCAGGCGCCTTCTTTTCTCGGCACCTGCTCCGGCGTGACCTGCTCGATGGTGGTCAGGGCGCGGTGCACATCCCGCTCAATCAGGCTGTAGACCGCCGGTCGCAGCTCAGGCACCTGGCGCACAATCTCTTTCATGATGGCAACGTCGGCGGCGCTGCGCTGCTGCGTCAGCCTGAACGGCTGGCCCGACGCGATGGGCGGCAGCTGGTCGATATCCCCGCTGGGCACCGCCCGTCCACCGCCGGCGGCGATGAGGGAGTGGGCTTTTGCCATATCGGCCAGCCCCACCATCGAGCTCTCGTCGAGCAGGAACAGGGTGTTGCTGAAATCGGGTGTCTGCCCATTGCGCTGCAGCAGCTGCGTGTCGTGGAGGAACGACGCCGTCGTGCGCGCATCCACGCCGGCACTCTGCATTTCCCCGACCGCGCGATGCGTCGGCGCCAGACCGATGACGCGCGGACGGGTCTCTTCCGGCAGCAGACTGATGGCACTCATGACTGCCCGGAACTGGGTGGTTTTCCCCACCCCGGCATACCCCTGAACCACCGTGAACCGGTCCGTGCTTTCCAGAATCATCCGGGTCGCCGCCCGCTGTCCGGCGGTCAGGTCCGTCATCAGACTATCCGGCACGCGGTCCATCAGGGGGGCCACCGCGTCTTTGCCTTCCAGCACCCGGGTCAGGATGCTTTTCTCGGCGTCCCAGGCCTGACGGGATATCAGCAGGTCATTGCCGCGGCCGGGCGCCACCGGTACATTCAGCAACTGCCCCGACCTGATTTGTGCCTGGATGGTCGTGTCGATGTCCGCCATCGAAACCTTCCCGTCCCCGGTTTCCATTGCCGTCGCCAGCAGCTGGGGCCGGGAGAAGGTCAGGTCCTGGCTCTCAAGCAGCGGGATGGCCAGGTGAATGGCCTGTTCTGCCGGGGTATGCAGCCCGGCCTTCTGCTGCGCAATGGCCGCATCCAGGTCCGTCTCGCCGGATCGGGCCTTCAGCTGCTCTGAGACCACGCTGAACGCGGTATGCCGCGACAGCTTCTCCGTCGTGCGCGCCGCATCCTGCGCCGAGTACAGCCGGAGGTGACTTCCGCTCTGCGCCAGCTGGTTGAGGGTGGCGTTATCCAGCTCACGCTGCGTCACCGACGCAAAGACCGTTGCCGTCTCGCTAACCGACCTGCCGGGACTTTCCACCCAGCCGTGGCCGACTTTAATACCGTCAAACACGCCCGCCCCCACGGCCAGGGTCTGCGTGGTTTTCTGCCCCGGCCGCTGTACCGTCAGCTGCCCGTCCTCCACTTTCATCACTGTGACGCTCTCCCCGCCCTTAAGGCGTGTGTCCGGTATATTGCCGAGCACCGCCAGACGTTCCCCCTCTGCCACCGGCAGTGTCTCTGCCCGGAACAGCGTCCACTGGCTGTCGACCGCGGAAACCTTCAGATCCAGACGGTCCCCTTCCCGGTCTTTCAGGGTCAGCATATTGCTGCTCGCGGTCACCCGGTCAATGACAAAGCGATCGTGCGTCCGGGTCTCCGGATCCCAGCGTTCCATCACCATCCCCTCCCGGTAATAATCCCGCACGCCCCGGCTTTTGCTGTCCAGCCACACCGGCGTCAGGGCTGTAATGGTCGTGTCTTTCTCACCCAGCACCCCCTCCTGTCTGAGGGAGTCACGGATGAGGCCGTTGAGTACGCTCTGTTCACGCGTCCCGCTGATTTGGGCCACGCTTTCCTGCCCTTCACGCACGCTGACGGCAAACTCCTGTGCCAGCCGGCTGTAGCGTGCTCCTTTATCCGGTTCACTGATGATGTCGGCGGTGGTCTGATGGCCACCCTGCCAGCGATACGTATTCACGCCGCTGTCCTTCAGCACCGTCAGCGCGCTGCCGGTCCCGCTGCGCTTCCCGCTGTCGGAGAGCAGGACCTGCACGTTATGGCGCATCGCGCCATCGAGCAGGGAAATCGTTTCCTTCAGGCTCAGCTTCTCCGCCTGATCCACGATGAGTGTTCCGCCCGGAATAAACGCCGTTCCGTCCTGCAGGGCGGATTTACCGGTCACCGTCTCCCCGGCCAGACGCACATCCCCGGCGAGAAAATCACGTGAACGGTTATCGGCCGCCAGGATATGGACGTCGCGCCCCTGCTCCCGGGCCATCAGGGTTAACTCGGCCACCCGCTCCCGCTGGCCGGTTGCACCGCCCTGACCGGAAACGATACCCATTACCGGGCGATCCTGCGCCAGCACGCTGACGGCATCGCTGAAAGGGACCTGGCGCACCACAGACGCATCGGGCGTGACGGAGACATAATTCTGGCGCTGCACCTCCTGACTCAGGGCTTTGACGGCGAGTTCATCGAGAACGTGGATGTTTGAGGTGAACAGGCCTTTCTCGTGATCGAGAGGGATAATCTGCTCCCGTTCAATGGCGGCATCGATGCCCTTTCTCGCCAGCTCAAACACACCGTCCTTCGCCTCCAGCTGGCCGACCGTGCGCGCCAGCAGGTCGGCATACGTGAACTGCACCTTGCGGTCGCTGAGACCGGCAATCGCTTTTGTCACCACATCCGTGATATCCGGACCGTCAGTGTTCACCGGCGCGGCAGGTGCACGGGCCAGCTCTGCGGCCCGCGCATCGGCGGCCTCACGGTACCCCCGGATGTCAAACCCGGTCTCCTTCAGCGTGTTCATCCACTCCACCATCTTCTCTGCCGGATCGATGGCTTCTTTCGACTTGCGGGTATCGAGCGCGGCCACATCCCGGGACTTCAGGGAGGCATCGGGCCCTGCGGCCTCCCGGAGTTCCTGACTGCGCGTGGAAAACGACTCAACTGGCACGCCCTCCATCTCCCACATACCATTCCGACCCGCATCGACTGTCTTGTAACCCATAGACTCAACATCGGCCCTGAGAGAGTTCTGGTATATCTTTCCGAATGCGATGCGGTTGGCCAGTATGGTTTCGGAGAACCCGGTTTTACCGACGGTATCGCTGGCCAGCGTCTGCCATTTATCACCGTTCTGTGTCGTATTGATAACCACGCTGTGCGTATGTATCTGTGGGTCCTGAGCACGCGATGTATCGTGGTTAAAGCGGGCAATAATCAGATTCCCGGTCAGGACCGTTTCAGAAACGCCATCTCTCTTTACCCGTGTGGAGGCTAGGGACTCCACCTGGTTAAGAGCCACTGTCACCGCGCGATTATGAGCATCGATAAGACGCTTATCGCCGCCCAACATAGCCAGCATCGATACACTTTTCGGTGCCGAGAAGGTCAGATCGTAACCGGGCCGGTGTTTATTCACGCCATCCTGTATCCGGGTCAGGTCACTGCCATCAGGTAGTTTTCCCTGCAGAAGCTCCGTGAAGACCTGCTTGTCCACCTTTCCTTCAAGACCAAGCGCTTCCGCGCCTTTACCCTGCCAGCGCTCGTCCATACTCCCGATAACGTAGTAATTATCCTTGTCCGTATAGTAATTACCGGCACTGCCAGCTGATTTAACCTGGCTGAAACTAAGCATCAGAAGTTCCCCCCAATCTCGACATCATCCTGCTCATCGTGGCGGTGGCTGTGGTTGATATTGACTTCCTCACGCCGCTGCATATCCCGCAGTGTCTGCTCATCTGCCAGCCAGGCGTCATACGCCTGCATGTCCTCGATGACGCCGTCCTCGTTCATACCGGCCGGCAGCATGTCCTGCCCCTGCTCTGCGGACTGCTGCGCCAGCTCCTGTTCTGTCCCACCTGCAGCTGCAGCAGGGGTACCGGCAGAGGATGCTGTTGCGGCAGCAGCGGCCGCTGCGGCTGCTTTTGGTTTGATCAACTGTACGGTCGTGACCCGCAGGACGGGAGGCTCCGTTGCTCTGACGGAAGGTTCCGCTGCCGGACTCTTTGTTGTCGGCGGCGCTTTTACCGGTGCCGGAGATACTGTTATGTCTGCTGGCGCAGGCTGACTGATCGGCTCAGGTTGTTCACCGGCGTGACTGTCTGTATCAGCGGGCCCGGATGCCGGCGCATCCGGCATAAAAAGCGTCCTGGCAAGACTGCCTTCAGCTTCACGCGCTTCAAGCAGCGCACTGAGGCGGGCGTCAACACGCGTATCGAGTCGGCGCTGAATAAATCCCTCGGCAATTTTCGGACGCGGCTTGTATTTGAGGGCCAGCTTCACGGCCGGATACGGTCCGGGCAGCGTGACGTAACAGGACAGGTCCGGCAGCGTCTGAATATCGGAGTAACTGACCAGGGTTTCCCGCTCTTTTTCTTTCCCGGTCGATACACCATCACGCACCGGGTCAGCACCGTAAGAGTACTGCTCGCTGGCTTTGAGGATTTCCTTCTCGCCAATTTCACCGGCAGCAAACTCCGCGATCTCCCTGCTGGGTGAACGGAAGAAGGCCCGGGTATTCATTACGTCAAAGAGCGTGGCGGCAGGCTTAACGCCATAGATATCTTCCAGCTGGGCATAGGACTGAATACCGAAAACATAACAACCACCAAATTTACGCGCCTCAGGGAGGATTTCGACCAGGTCAGGCAGCTTGTGCAGCGTGGGGAGCTCGTCGGCGAATATCCACACGCGCCGGTTACGGTTCTCCCCCATCGCCAGCAGGCCGCGGATGGCAATTGACAGCCACATCGAGATAACCGGCTTCAGGGAAGCATGGGTGTCAGCGTTGGAGGAGATAAACAGCCAGCCATTGGGTCTGTCCTCACGGACACCGCGCATCCAGTCCCGAATAGTGAACGGCTCCCCGTTCTTCTCGATGCCCTGCAGGTAGCGAATAGCCTTGACGTAGTTGGTCAGCACGGCACGAATGGAGATGGCCGTTTTCTCAATTTTCTCTTCAACCAGGTTCGCTGCCGGCGTGTTCTGCAGATAAGCGCGCAGCTTGTCGATTTTAATGGACAGCATGGTATCGACCAGCTTCTCGTAGCTGCGATCGTCGTCTTCGCGCATCAGATACGCGCCTTCGGCAAAGATAGTGCGACCGGAGCCCTGCCAGAACGGGTCTTCTTTGGTGCCCATCGGGATAAGGGTGTTGGAGATGTTGTCGAAGTCCGGCAGCGTCAGGCACTCTTTCCACAAATCCCAGGCAGCGCAGCGCGAATCCAGCGGGTTGAGGATTTTATCCAGTGACGGGTCGTAATAGCTTTTGACGAACTCACAGGAGCGATCGTAAATGATGGCCATATCGCCACGTGCACGCACGTAGTTCAGTAGCCGGCGGATCACTTCTGATTTACCGGAACCTACAGTACCGTGGAGGCAAAAGTTCTGGATTTCGGAGTTTTTAAGAATAGGCAGATCGCCAATTTTAATATCGGAGGCCATACCATCACGCTTCATCTGACGGGCCACTTCTTTGGGCTTATCGGAAAGCTGGCGCCCGCCGGTATTCTCATCCTCACTCTGCTGTTTCCCCTGGCGGCCCAGCACCCAGCTGGCGATGAAGAACGTCACGATACAGATAACAAGAGAAACCACGGCAGCAAAGACGAAACTGGTCCACAGCTGCTCTCCGCACCAGATAGTATATTTATCGGCCAGTATTTGTTCTGAGGTATATTCCAGCGACTGGCCGTAATACTGAATGGTGTATACCGGCTGGGAACGAATAATATCGCGCATCGGACCCAGCGTCGTACACCACCAGTATACGCAGCCGTTCACAAAGGTTTGCCAGCTGAGCCGGTACATCAGCATCAGCCCGCACAGCACCCAGAATAAAATAAACAGCACGTAGAAAATAATATTGGCAATCTGACCAAACATGCGAAAGCGCATATTGGCGATCTGACCGCCCTGCGTCATATCTTTGGCATTGAAACTCATGGCACTAATCCGTCAGTAAAGTATTAGGGTCGGAAGGACAAATTAATCAGCGGAAATACACCAGCACAGAAAACAGGATTACAGTCATGCCCGGATCCATAGATGACCAGGCCGGATACTTATTGCTATTAAGAGGTTATGCAGAAGGAATAGCCCTCTGAGCCAGGGCAGTGCCCGCCTTTAATATACGACTTCGCCACTTGCCGTCCGGCCTCATCGACCAGGGCATGCAGTGTGGATGGCAATGTTTCAGCCGTGCACTGCAGGCAGACGCAGTAGCATTTCACCGGAGGTTTAATCATATCCGGACGTTCAAACCAGCCGGTCGACGGGAAAATCCGTGTGCCGAAGAGCCTGTCAGAAGGAAACTGAGTCTGCACGGACCAGGCAAACACGTCGTCAGCGCTGTCGCGGCGATTGACGCCGGGGATATACAGATTTTCAGCTTCGCGGACAACACGGGAGGCAAGAGAGGACAAGGCGGAGTCATCCGTGCTGGCCGGGCCTTCCACACATATGGAAAGATGGAAGTATTCCGGTTTGCTCTGTGCTTCTGGCTTTGTATCGGGAATAACTGACGCCGTGTCTCGCTTACGTCCCGTGGAAGACGTCATTAATTTTCGGAAAAAGACACCTGCGATGAAAACAAGTAGAAGAATAACTAACGGGCTGCAGATATACATGATGTGGTCACTGAAGAGAGAACAGACCTCGCAATGTGACAGGGAATAACTTTCCCCCACTGCAGGATGTGGGTAAATATCGCCAGGCATCAGTTCATGTGTATTAAGAGACCTGACAGGCTCAGATATTGTCATAAATAACCTCTGTTCAAATAAAGACGAAAGACTCCGCCGAAGGCGGCAACGCCTCACAGATGCACAAATAAATTGCGCAACTGTTCACCGTTTAGATGTGGAATTAACTGATTATTTGACGAATGAATTCTGACACGCCAGAAAGGTGATGCCAGTCTGGCCCGGAGTACCCGGGCCGTGGAATAGAACGCTTACAGAATATTAGCGATCGATTTTGCCAGCTGGTCTTCAAGAACAGGCTGGGCTTCAGGGAACTTGAGGTTAACTTTATTAGCGTTAGAGACGATGCGAGTCTGGTATTTATGTTGATTACCCGTTTCAGTACTTGTCTGCACTTTTGCGCCGGATGTTCCCTGACGTAATACGGCCACGTTATCAGTCTGAACCTGTGTTTTGGTTCTTTCCGCGATCTGAACATCGGTGATCATGGTGTAGTTCACATCTTCCACCATCGCGTCAGCCGCCATTCCGACCAGACCGGCTGCAAGCCCTACTCCCAGGGTTGCTCCCGCGGAACTGGAGTTGTAAGCGGTGATCCCCGCCCCAAGAGCGGCGCCAGTCACAGCGCCCTCATAACCCCGGCTTAACCAGCCCTGAGACTCACGAAGGTCCATTTTATCGGCCTTGAGCACATTAGCCTGGATCCAGTAGCCCGCCGTATCCGGGTTACTGACGACCTGATATCCCTTTGAAGTGACGGCGCTGGCAATTTTTGCCTGCAGGCCACTCATATCCTTATCGGAGGTATTTTTGATTTGCAGATAAACCGTCTTATTATTTGAAGGTTCCAGCCAGATTGTTTCGCTCATCTGGGTTTTTACTTCCAGATTTCTCTTTTTAATAGCGGTTCCCATTGCACTACATCCAGATAACACCAGCGCAGAGCTGACGACCATCACAGCCATGACTTTATTAAGCTTCATCCTGAATCCTTGTGACATAATCAATACGAGTGAATACACATTCTCTTATAATGTCGGAATCCGCATTCACTATATACGAATTTTAAGCGAGATGTAAAAACCAATTAAAACCTAGACAGCCAATAATAACAAAAAGAAACTTTTAGCCTGTTAATAAACCACCATAATTGATAGGTTGCATCTGCGTGATTACCCCCCTAACTTTTCTGCGCGGAAAGAGTTCACCGTTCATGATTTCTAACCGATTCAATAACAGACGTCAGGGTCGCCAACTGATAACGACTAAGGTCAATATTCATAACCATAAGTGTTAATAAAAGACTGAAGCCGGTAATAACAATAAAAACAACCGCATTAATTCCGTTATATGCAGAAAAAAACGCCAGACATGGGAATATAGTAAAAATAACTGCTCCATAAACTCTGCATTTCTTTGCTAAAAAACCAAAGAACAACGACTTTTTCCTGAAAGACTCAGGCAAAGAAAGGAAGAGTGAGCGGGTATTCGCGGTTGCAATGATAGAAAAAATGCCCACAACTGCCGCAAAAACCATTGATGAAATTCTATCAAGACCCGTAGAAAAATCACTTATCCCATATGAAAAATATGATGAAAGTAAAAACCCAAACATAAAAGTCAAGCCAGGCCAGATACAACTCCAGAATGAGGGGATCGTTAAATCCTTCTCAGTCAGAACTAGTTTTAACTCGTCAATTTCACCTTGTATTATTTGATGGGTTAACATTCTTTCCTCCCTATCCCTTTGGTTTCTCGTTTTCTAATTTTGTTGCCTTGTCCAGTAGTTCTTTGGTGGAATCCGCGCCAGGCAGTCTGGTTTGATGCTCTTTCTTATCATTATAAGAATTTTTGAAATCATTTCCTTTTGTTTTGTGGTCATTTTCCAGTTCAGCATTCTCTTTTTTCACTTCAACGCCTTGCTGTTGTATGTTTTCACGGGTTTCCTGATGCTGTTGTTTATTCTCTGCAATCATCCCATCCACTTTCTGACCCACATTATCCTTAATACCCGCATCTTGCGTCATGGCATCGATACGACCAGAATTTTGTCCGTAGTCAGCCATTACCGAACCATTGTCACCACCACCTGACACCCCAGCCATATTCTGTCCGATGCTTTCACGCCCCTGTTGATACGCGGCATCAACCCTGGGTTCAACCTGCTCTTTGACGAATTCACGCGCCAGTGCTTCACGCTGCGCCGCAATTTCAGGAGAACTGGTATTGGTCAGAATGGCCTCGGCATCCTGTGTAGCACGATGCTGAACAAAGTTCGCAAACTGTTGAGTCAGGTTTTCGTTCATCTGGCCAGTCATGCTCTCTGTGCGTGACGCCATCTCACTGTATTCATGGCTGCGTGTCCGGCTGGTTGTATACTGGTCATAGCTGTTTTTGGCACTGGAGAGTGACGCGGCAAACTGGTCAACACGCGAGCTGGCATTATTATCGGTAATATTGCCCGAAGCGGTGGTTTTGCGGCTGGTAAAGTAATCCGAAGCTTCTTTAAAGTCTTTCGCCGCCTGGCTGCTGGTATCGTGCCTACTGTCATGAGACTCCCTTCCTGATTCGTTTGTCGAGTCAGTAGAGCCACTTGATGCATTCACTCCAGCACTAATTTTTGCCCCCCCTTCAGCAGTGAGTCCTGTAGCCCATTTACCCAGTTTCCCGACCAATTGGTCACCACTACTCCATTTAGCATTACCATACATCTCACCTGATACCGTTCCCTTCCTAGACTCATCCATCAATTGCTGGAAAGACTCCTCATTACTGATGTTGTTGGCTTTCGCATTAGCAACAACCGCATTCCACATCTTGCTTCTGGCCATTGAATCCTGCGAAGACTCGGTAGTATCGGCCCCGGTCGTTGTTGATGCACTGTTCCCTTTATTGGTGCCAAATTGCTGCAGGCTATTCCAGGCACTTGTCACGCTGCTGTTATAGCCATGCAGCGCGCTTTCGGCCTGGACATCAGCCTCACGGGCCATCTGTTGCTGCGCACTGGCTATCTGACGACCGACGTTGATATCCACCGGCAGTTTTGACATTGCACCACCACTGTCCCAGACCATCGAGCCATCCCGCGTCTGCGTGCTCATGCCTCCATTCGCCAGCTGCCGCGACATCTGTCCGAAACTGGTTGTGCTGTTGGTACCCCAGCTGTAGCCGCTGACGTTCTCCATCTGCATGTTGGCGAAAGAGTAATTGCCATCCACCACACCGGAAGCCGCCTGCGATGTTGCCCCAAGCCCGGAAGAAGAAAAATGGCTGTAGGCACTGGAGAAGGCGGCTCCCATGCTCTTCACGATCCCCCACGACAAAGGCGGTATCATCACGGCAATATAGCCCGCGGTGGTCGCAATATCCGAGTTTTTGAGCTGAACCTGCGACAACTCAGAGAGAACGACCGGGACGCCATTTTGCTTCGCATAGTAGGCCATTGCGCTGTTCAGGATGGCGAACAGTAATGGCCACGTCTGCAGCCAGATAAGCGCAAACACATACCCCTTTAACACCTGCAGCGTCATCATATTAAACATGGCGGCCATCACCATGATCGGGAACATCCCAATCATTATCCCCATGATAACGGTCTGCATCAGCGGAAGTGTGCGAAGCGCCTGGTGCCCCATTGTGGCCTGTGCCAGCCGCTGCTTTTCAAGGGATGATGTGTTAGCGATATTGACCAGACTGGCGGTATCGCCGCTGCGGGCCGCATAACTCTGGATCCCGCTGCGCAGGGCGTTCATCGTGACGTTCTGGCGGATAATCTGCCCGGCGCTCTGTCCCGAGCTGTAGAAGTAACTGTAGCTGTCGCCAATCATCTGGCTGAACAGCAGATCGGGATTAGGTTTGCCGCCAAACAGCTGACGAACATAGTAGTTCCAGGTTTTACCGCCTGTCTGGGTATCCAGCGCGAGAGCCGATTTCAGATCCCATGAGGCCTCCTCGCATGTCTGGAACTGGTTGTTTTTATCAAACACGCCACGCAGTGGACTCGGGTTTGCAAAAATCAGGGTATACGGATCAGGTGAATTCAGTAATTCCTCAAAAGTGTACTTATGATTGAGAAAAATATCGCCCATCACACAGTTTTGTACGTAATCGGAAAACAGCGTCGTAATCTGAGGATTTTGTGACAAAAAATCCGTACTTTTCGCGACCAGATTACTGCCAAATAACATCCCCGTTTTACTGTACGTGACGCTGTCCGGCAGCGCGAAAACCATCTCATAACTCTGGATAAGCGCGTTTCCCACCCGTGTTGTCAGCGACGCCGGAATGGCCAGACCAATAGGTACATTATCGACTTCATAGACCTGCGCAACGTTACTGTAATCGATGATCTGCACAGGGGTGCGAATGACAACCAGCATAGAGACCAGGGTGAGGGAAAAGACCCAGCCCAAAAGGTCCATCACGTTGTGTTTTTTTACCCAGTTCCCCGCCACAATGAGTACCGAGATAGCGATACACATCTTTTCTATGGTCGACCATGTACCGGTCCCCATAAACGCCGCAATCGCGTTCAGGTTGCCCCGTAACCAGTCACCGCCTGCAATGGCATATATCTCAAGCATTACTGATTCCCCCCAAAATGATAGTTATTCTGGTAGCGGGTCATCATGCGGGCAGAGACCTGCTGGCGCATGTAACTCATTTGTCTGTCCACCACGAGCAAGGCGTCCTGCTGGACCTGAACACGGGACTGGAAAGCGGCAATCTGGACACTCGCCTGATTGAGGTTTTCCATGATCATATCCATTGTCGACTGGGGATAATTACCGGTTGAGATCATCGCCCGGGCCTGCTGGATAAGTTCCTGAATGTACTGCAGCAGGATGTCGTAGCCGATATAATCCGTCAGCTGGTAAATAAGTGAGTTAGACACCCCGAGCATCTGCGGATCGACCAGGTATTTGAATACCGGAATGGTGGTGCTGGAGATAAACCCTTTTTCCTGATCCGTCAGCTTTTCATCAGCCACCGCTTTATTCTGGATACTGCTTAACAAAGCGGAAATCTGGCTTTTCAGCGCCTTACTGGAGGTGATGGTCACGGTGGCATCAGCAACGACCTTAAGACACTTATCCGAATCATTGCAGTGATAGATTTTAGCCGTGCCGCCCTCCATCATGGCTTTAATCAGATCCTGGTCAGTGGTGCGTGCCGGCAGCGGGGTGATCTCACTGTTCTCACCAAAAATCAGCGTCCCGGTCAGGGTCATCACAAACTCTTTCAGCTCCTTATTGCCGTCAAAGAGCCGGTTTTTGGACAGGGCATCCCACATAATGTTGATATTCTTCATTACACGCTCCTTGTCCTTATCGCTGGCTTTATCCTGCACTTTGTCCATCTGCCCCCCCACCGAACAGCCCTGACGGGAAGCCGCCCAGTCCGCAAAAATGTTGCTCTCACCGGCGATGTCCTGGCAGACCTTTTGCTGCGCCACCTGGTTGCGGGGGAACAGACCGCCCACAATGCCCTGAGCGGCCTGGCAGGAGCTGAGGTTCATGCTGTTGATGTCGCTGGTCATCTTCTGCAGGAAGTCTTTGGCAGTTTTGATCTCCGGAACCGTGGTCTGCAGGGCAAGGTCAAAGAAGTAGCCCGCGGCGTTGGACATAATTTGTTTGCCGAAGCGCTGCAGCTGCTCGCTGTTGATAAATGAGAACGACCCCAGGTACGCATCGATGCCGCCGCAGCCGGCGTTAATATCCGGCAGGGTCATGCTGACCAGCTGGATCGTTTTCACCTGCGTTCTGGCATACAGCGAACCGCCGGAGGCGTAACCCGCCGCCTGTCCCTGCCAGACCTGCGGCTGGCTGGTATTGGACGCAAAGCCAAGCTTATTGAAGAATTGGTTCATGTCGCCATTCACGTCGGCGGCGGCACTAAATGACAGGCCAAGCGCGGCACCGCAGAAGAGTGACAGAAGTTTAATTCGCATCCTGTCCTCCATTACGCACAGCATTATTTTTAACTCTGTTATTTCTCAGAATAAAAAGGATTTTCAGGTGATGACTGAAAAAATTGAGGATTGCTAATGTCACTCCGGCAACAAAGAACCCCATCCCGACAGCCATCAGCGCATAAGGGATGGCGTACATCATAATATTCCACAGGTCTTTTACTCGCAGGTCACCGCTGGCTATCCAGTCAGCCACGCAGAGATTAAATAAAAATCTCATTATCCATAACAGCAGGGCACCTGCAGTCAGAAACACAATGAATAATTCCAGATAGATTTCCAGACGCCTTTCCCGGTGGACAAATTCCGGCTTCAGTTGTTCTATTTTTTCTGCTGCTGTCTGCCCGGGTGCTTTTAAACTGGCTGGAAATAAAAACGCATACAGTCCCGTCGAACGTATATATTTGTTCATGGCTATTTTCCTTAATCACTTGCTAAGACCGGATATAACAGAGACTCAGTGCATCATCTGAAATACCGTATCCACTCTGGCCATAAAGCCCTGTGCATCCGTGGCGCCCTGCAGGATCGGGTACGCTGCCAGCGTGTTCACGTTGACCAGAAACGTGGTCGGGGTGGCCACCGGGATATTGGGGAAAAAGGTCTGCATCACGTCAGGAGGTGCCGGCAGCGCTTCAGGAAACGCGTCATCACCCTGTCCGTCAATGGTGTAAGAGAACACGGAGAAGCCATACTGTCCGGCCAGCTGCTTCAGCACCGGGTCAAATTTATGACAGTAGGGACAGTGTCCCTGCATGAACAGCACCACTTTCCAGTCGCGCAGATCCACCTGCTTTCCGTTGCTGAGCCGTAACCAGCGTGGCTGAGATGCCCCGCTCACCGCCTGGGGAGTGTCGCTCTGCGGGGAAGCCGTTTCAGTACCGGAGATTCCCCGCGGATCCCAGAGCGACTTCACCTCATCGAGCGTTCCCGCCTGTGCCAGTCCGGCCAGTGCAAGGGAAAGAGACAGCACCGCCAGCGGCGTCTTAGCGATGTTCTTCAGGCTGCTTTTCACAGGCTTTCTCCTCTTTTTCGGCTTCAGCAATGAGGGCGTTAAGAATGCGGTATCCCCCGAACACCACCATTCCCAGCCCGAAGATTTCCCCGGCCTGGACGGCCAGCTCAGGCTGCTTTCTGACAAGCCGGGCTATCAGGTGGAAAAACACGCCCACGGCCAGCACCCATATCCCGGTGATATCTAAATCCGGAAAACGAATCTTTCGCATGACACACTCCTTAGAAATTCGGTTTAAAGTCGCTGGAGACATAGAGGAACTGTTTCGCCAGGTCGTCCTGACTGATAAAGCCGTAACTGAGAGGCTTCACCTGGCCACTTTTCGGGTTAACCAGCATCATCGCGGGGAAGAACTTCACGCCAAGCTGCTCTGCCTGGCCCTGGTCCGTCCGGCTGTCGGGCAGCATGGGGTTAATCACGCCGTCAACCGACACCGGTATCACGCTCAGGCCATAGGTTTCGCGAAAATTTTTAATCACCTGGACCAGCTGGCCATCGATCGCTTCCCGGCCCCGGTAGAAGAACATCACGCCGTAGTGCTGTGCGAGGGTGGAGATAGCCTGACGTTGTTCGGCATAATCGGCGGCGAGCTGGTTTTTTACCGTGCCGTTGTAGTGGCTGTACTGCAGGTTGTAATCGAGTTCCGGGTTTTCCAGCATCGCTTTCTTCGCACTCATCGAGAACAAACCTGCCTGCTGCGTCCAGTAGTTCTGCAGCCGGAAGTACTTCACGAAGTTTTCCGACGATGGATACAGAATGGCTTCGTACAGCGACCGTTTGGTGGCCGCCTGGAGTGTGGCGAGTTTCTCCAGAATATCCATTTGCGGCGGTGGTGCCGCTGGTGCGGCTGGCCTTTCCTCATCACGGGGCTTCAGTTTCTCGTTGTACCACTGCCAGCCCGCATCTTTGGCGAAAGCCGGCATCAAGGCGCAGCAAAGGCACCCCGCCAGCATGGCGGCATGTATTGTTCGCATGGCAAATACCCTTTTATGAATTATTGCGACTGGCGTGACAGATGCTGATAGACACTGTATTTATCGAGCTGGCGCTGTACCTTTCCTGCATCATCACGGGCTTCAAAGCGGTAACCGCTGCAGTACAGAGGCAGATGATTTATCTGAAGGTTCACCCGCTCCCCGTCCCTGACCACCCACGCGGTCTGAGAAACAGTGTCGCACTGGATCCCCCAGGCCCGGTTAGTGGTCATAAATGCGTTAACCTGCCTGTCCCGCCACAGGCTGTACGACATAATGCTCACCAGAAAAACAACAAACACGCTGACAAACAGCACCACCATTCCATACGATTTTCTCTCTTCCATCCCTGCTCCTTTATTTTCCCTTCTGTAAAAGTCTGGTCAGCGCCGAAAAAAACAGATAATTCATAAGCCCGACACCGCCCGTGCAGAGAATAAAGACCACACTCTCGACATAATCACTCCCCGATGTCCCTTTGACGGCATCCCAGGAGAAATAAATCACCGGAAAAATAATGATTATTGTCAGCGTTAATCTCAGGACAAAATCAATGGCAGGCTGTTTGTGAAAATTAACTTTCATTCTTTTCACTCCCGTTATGAGTATTCTGTTTTACACCGTCAGCCTTGTGCAGCCCGATAACGTAGAAAATGAGTGATGCCGCCCCCATCCCCATCGACTCAGACCAGCCCCGGGCAGACAGTCCTGCAAACGCAACGGCAACAGCCGCCTGGCACGCCACGGCCCCCAGGAATATCAGGAGCAGTCTGCGGCCTGACATGAACAGGGCGATACTGGCCGGAATGAAAAGAAAGAGCACAAGCAAAACAACGACCATCAAGGACGTAGCCATTTAGTCACCTTTGATATGTTTTTAATGGAGAGTTACTTTGCTGAAGACTGCGTGAGAAGTTCTTTAATACGCGCTTTTGTTTTTTCGGTCAGTTCGCTGTTATCCGGGATTTTCTGGTTATTTATCAAATCCTCCATGAAGTTTGTGAAATCCAGCTCGTTAAAATCAATCCCCTGGAGTTCCGCAACGGTAATGCCCCGGCAATCCGGGCTGCTGGCGCCGCCAAATCCGATATGCAGCTGACCGTTTCTTCCCTGCTGCTGAACGATCTGCGCCAGTTTTGAGTCGAACTGGCAATAGCTCCTTTTTTTCTCCAGGCAAATACCCAGAACCTTTTTAGAGCAGAATTCCCCGATACTGACCGTCAGCTTGTCTTTTTTCGCTTTGGCCAGCGCCTTTTCCTCGCTGCTGCAGCGTGCCAGCCCCACATCCTGACCCCAGCCGCCGTCTTTGCAGCAGTTACTGAAGCCGGCCGCAAATTTCTTACAGAACTTCGCTTTTCCGGTGAAGGCCCGGACATCCACCCCGTTCAGTGCCGCGACGTCCTTCCCCGCAGCAGCCAGTGCCGCCAGCTCAGACACCGCCTGCCCAAAGTCGTTGCTCTTCCCGGACGTGGCTTTGTCACATTCACCATCGAGGCAGAAGACATCACCGCCGCATATCATTTGCTTGCCACTCGTCCTGGTTTCGCAGGAATACGTTGCATATTCATGCAGGCACGTGCCTTCCTCGCTGGAGAAGGCGCACTGGCGGGATGACAGGGTACAGGCCGTATTTTTCATCAGGCTTTCACAGGAGCCGTTGTCCGCCGGCTGCGTGAGCCAGGTATCCTTATATTTCCAGCAGGCTTCCGTAAACGAGTAATCCCTGCCTCCGAGGGTGATGGTTCGCGTTCCTCCCGGGCTGATACATTCCTCGCCCGTTTTTTTTCCTTCATCCTTACTGAACGGACAGCTTTCCACCCAGACGACTTCAGGTGCGTAGACGGTTTCGGTTTCTTCCATCACCAGGGTGACCGTGACCTGTACGGGTTTCTGGCTGGCCGATGATACGGTTCGTGATATTTTGCTTACAGCAAAGTTCTGCCCTGCAGTGACCGCTTTGTCCACACCAAACGACTGATGAATCTTCCCCTGCCCGTCATAGGTATATTTCGTACAATGCGTGTTCTGGCCGCCTGAACATATCGATTCTGATCGTGGCCAGCTGATCACATCAATGGGTAACGTTCGTTCAAAGAGGGTCAGGCTTTCACTGACTGCACTCTTGCAGCTATCCCGCACCTTCCCTTCGGCGTCGCATTCTTCAATCCAGGGGATGACCAGAGGCTCACCATCCACCGAGGCATTCAGCAGACGACCGTTGGTCGGGATCGTCAGGTTGCCACTCCATTGCCGGGTACTCCGGGCATAATTCAGCGTCACCACCTGCTGATAGGTTCGGTTAACTTTCTGCGTGGTGGCGTTATCCTTCAGGGTCGCTTCCCGTGTGCAAAAATTTTCCACCTGCAGATCACGTTCGCAGGTATGGTTTGTGAACTCGCTGCGGTTCACAACCTGGGCGGTACAGGACTGTCCGGTATCGCCGACAATGCTGTCGGCACCGGATTCTGTATCCCTGGCGGCCTGAATAAACGGCGCATCCTGAGATATCTGATCCGGTGGCCGGTTCGTGAACGACGCCGTAATCGTTTTGCCGGTATCCCCCTGGCTGAACGCCAGGGCTGAATCGCTTTTCAGGGAGCTGTCTCCGCTGGCTGTGACGCCGCCGTAGTATTTTGTCTGATCCGGGTTGTCGGTATACCCCGGCAGGTTTTGCTCACCACTGAAATTTTTTAGAGAGTTCAGACCATTGCCCTGCACCTGTTTCGCAAAATCCGAACCGGCTGTATAGTCACTTCCACTGTCAGCGCAGGCGGGGGATGCCAGCCAGATGAAGACGCTCAGGACAAAAAGCGCGTTCAGCACGAAAATAACCGTCTTCATTTCCACCCTCCCGCATCCTTCACCATTCCCGGTAACGCCATCAGGTCCTGCCGGAGAGTGTTCCGGCGCCAGCGGCTCATGTTGTTATGTGGCTTCGTCGGATTTAGCCGGAAGCAGAGGGAATACACTGAATCAAAACTGCCGGTGATTTCCCATCCCCAGTTCAGCTCAGGCTCTCCTGATTCAACATCTGCGCGCAGACGCCGGCAAAGCCGTGAGGCCTGGGTAACAGACGAGGTGAAAGCAACATAGGGCATCACGATATCGACGGGGTAGCCGTGCCCATGACAGGATGCATACGTCCTGTACGCGTAAGCATTCATACAAGCCACCAGGTACCGGATATCGTTGTCGATATAATGGTACGGCTTCTCTTTCATGGCTGGCTCCCGGCGGCATTCGAGGGCGCATCAAGCATCTGCCGGGCCACCAGTGCGCAGTCACCGGTTTGTGCCACTTTCTCCAGCGCCTGTTTGACGTGAATGTTACCGCGTACCACGTCATACCCGGCCTGACACCGTACCACCAGAGACGGCACACTCCGGATGCCGTACTGCGTGTACAGTGTCGGGTCGATCTGCACTCCGTCGGTCACGCCATCCTTCACCAGCTGCAGTACCGCGTCAGTGGTGGTCCTCATGTCGTTATTGACGAGCCCACGCAGTGTCGCCGGAATACCGTACTGCCGGGTTTCGTGCAGCATCCGCTTCAGCCCCTCTTCAGGTATCGAGAAGGAGACAAAGTACAGCGCTCCTTCTGCCGGCTTTTCCTGATTCGCCGCTTTCTGCTGGCTGACCAGATTATCGATAAACTGGCGGTCAGATTTGGGCAGAGGATTGCGGCTGATTTGCGCCTCAAGCTCCTGCTGCAGCTGTTTATCCGGATGCTGGCGCAGCTGTTCGCTGAGGTTCTCCTGCTGCTTCAGCCATTCCCTGTCTGTAACCGAGGAAGTTTCAGCCAACACTGATCGTCCGTTCAGCAAAAGCATGACCATAAACAGATTCATTAATTTCATGAGAGACTCCTGTCAGAGAAAGACACAATTGCGTTTACGCCACATCAGATAGCCGTAGTTCTTGCGGGTGTTGGGTGGATTTTTGCCGGCCTCCCAGCGCATCACGCTGCGTCCAAGCGGATGGCACTGACCACTGTCCGGGTACATGTTCACCATCTGATAGCGCCAGCGTTCTTTCGGGATGATCGGGGAGGGATATTCGTAACAGACCGCCTTGTCCTTCCCGATGCTCTCCATAATTTGTCCCTGCCGGTGGAGCTTGAAGGCCATACGCTCACTGACCAGTACCGACGACTGCAGCGGGCTGGACTCATTACTGACCTGGCCGTTAAACGGGTAAAGTGAGCCGTGACTTCCACCACACCAGAAGAGCACATCCAGCGGCATATGGAATGCACTGGCCAGCGCATCCGCTGCGCAGGCGCCCTGCGCGATGGGGTTGGCAAACAGGATGGCTTCCGGATTCAGGATGGTGGTGAGGCTGCTGTCCACCCAGGTCGGGTCAATCTCGGACAGATAGGCAATATCCATGTCGCCGCCTTCCAGACAGCCTGCGGAGGTGATGATGTTCAGCCAATAGGTTAGCGGGTACTTGTACCAGTGAACGTGATAGAAGGCGCCGTTCACCTGCTTGTCATCCTTTCTCGCGGTCCCCATGCCGGTCTTGCCGAGATTGATACTGAAGCCCCCCAGATTGACCATACAGCCTGGCGAACGGCTGACGTCCGTCATGGCCATCGGCTCCCAGTACCCGATGGCCAGGCCGGGGCGAACAAAAAGCGGTGGCGGCGCCGGACACAGCTGCAGGGGACTGCCGGGATTGCTGGTATCAGGCAGGTCGCCTTTACCAACCTGCACGCTGCCGAGCGACAGAGGGAAGATGCAGCGCCAGCACACATCGGTGATCGGGTTAACAAACCGGCCCTCACAGGAGGGGTCAGCAGCCGCACTGAGGCTGTACCCCCACAACATCAGGGCACTCAGGAAAAGCGTCAGGGTTTTCACAGAAACATCCTTATTTTACAGGGAAGGTCTCAATATTCAGCCGTTCACCGGAGGGCGCCGGCGTGATCCGCGCCGGGACCGCCGTCAGGCCAAATCGCTTGCTCAGTACGCCGTTCTGGTCGAAATAGATCCGGCTGTCCAGCGCTGCGGAGGTGTCCGGGATACTGCCACGCACCAGGATAATTTTGCTCATCAGGGTTTCCGACACCTGACGCTTCATCCAGGCCAGCTGGTCGGCATCGTCACCATTGATGAAGTACAGGGTCTGGACAAACGGTACGGTTTTAAGCGGGTTCACCACATCGCCCTTGCGGGCAAACACCCGCCCCTCATTGTCCTTCAGGTCTTCGGTCAGGCGGATGCTGGGATCAAACCAGCGCTGCTCGTATTTCTCCGCACTCTTAATGCCTTCCACCGGCGCCGGACGCTGACTGTTCTCGATAACCCGCTGCTTAAACGCATCCATCGTCTGGTCCCACTGGCCAGAGGATTGCAGCGACTGCAGACGCTGCGTGATGAGCTGCAGCATGTCCTGCTCCCGGACGGGCCATAAATCCCCCCAGGTACCGAGATCAGCCGCCTGAGTCAGCGGCGATAGCAGACAGGCGGCGAGCAGACAGCCTTTCAGTCGTAACATTACTGTTCTCCTTTCATCCGGCGGGCAATGTCGTGCTGGATGTTGCGGGTCACATCGGGCGCGCCCTGAACCACGGCAGGTGAAACCAGAATGACCACATGATGCTGCTGCTGATACTCCGCCAGACTCTTCTCCAGCGCGTCGTTAAACCGATCAGAGAGCGCTTTTGACTGCGCCTCTGTCAGCTGCTTCTGACTGACACTGTCCATAAAGCTGTCGAGCGTCTTCTTCATATCAAAAGCCACCACCCGCGGCGTGGAGTACTCCAGAACCACGCGCGAGAGAAACGCGCTGGTTGCCAGGGCTAAAAGCACGAGAGCAACGATGACGGGTATCCGGCGAAAGGGATGAGAGGTCGTACTGACCGGCTGTTCGGTGTTGTTTTTCATCACTGTTTATCCTCCATGTCATTCACCGGTATTCGGGATTCAAGCTCAGCCATTTCTTCTTTAAAGTTGCGGCACGCAAGGCCGTACACCGCATCGTGGATATCGACCCCCTCCTGCCGGCGCGCTTTCATGTACTCAAAATCCGGGCCTTTTGAGGAGTACATCGCCCGGCTGAGCGGGTCGACGAACAGGCGGTGCCAGGAGCAGTTCGCTTCCACCTGCAGCATAAAAGAGGAGAACCACTGCTCTTTGGCCGAACCGAAGCCGTTAATCATGTCTTTCTCCAGCTTGCTGAACTGATCCGGGTACAGCTGGTTATACTTGGCAAATTCCTTCGCTGACTGTTTCAGAATGGCCTTGTACGATGAGTTCCCCCACGCTGCACGCGCGGCGCTGGAGGCAGTCGGGGAGTCGAAGTCGACGATGTTCTGCGTGATGGTGATGTATGCGCCGGTGTGTCGACGCGCGGTACGGTAGCCTTTCTCAATAAAGGTCCCGACCTTCTCGTTTTTAAAGTCCAGCAGTCGCCAGCCTTCATCAATAACATTGAGTTTTTTCAGACTGCGGGGAGACTGGTACATCCGGTTCTCGATATAGATGATGAGCGAGAACATCACCGCGACCAGCAGGGACTGGCGCGACTCCAGCCCACCCAGCTCAAGGACCACCATTCGGGCATCGTCGTGCAGGGACGGCTCATCGGAGTTGAAGTATTCCCCGTACAGCCCGTTCACGGTGTACTGGTCGAGCAGGATGATCATGTCATCAAGACGGCTGCGCACTCCCGGGGAGTCGGCGTATTCCTCACTGTCTTTCTCGCTCTGGAGGAAGGCCACCACATCATCAATACGCGCCTTGTTGCGCTTACTCAGCCAGGCCGCTCGGACCGCCTGCAGAAGCAGACCTTCATGGACTTCATCCAGGTTGCCGTTCGGACTGGCCATCACCGACATCTGGTCGCGGATACGCTCGGCGGACAGGTCAAAGTTAGCGTCGTCGAGAATATTGGCGAACGGATTAAACTTCAGCGAGTCGCCGTCGAGATACACGCCACCCATGTTTTCACACAGGGACTTGTAGCCGTCGCCCATGTCGAACACCCAGGCAAACCCGCCGGAGTCGAGCACGCTGCGAATGAGGGGCTGAATCAGACCGGTTTTGCCCGCCCCGGAGGTGCCGCAGACCGCCATGTTGAAATTGGTATTGTTCATTCCCTCGTAGAACAGGTCGATGAACGCCAGCTGGTTACGGTAGGTGGGGGCCAGGAGTCCCGCCGGCGCCAGCGGACTGTCAGCGACGATCGGCAGTAGGTTAGCCACCTGGAACGTCTCCGCCCGCTTCACCACGCCTGCTGCCTGCAGCTCTTTGAACAGGCCTTCGCCGCATTTGAACGGCATCATGGCCAGAAAATTACGCAGGTGATGGTAGCGGGCCGGGATAAGCTGGAAGCCACCCTTACGGTAACTGTTGAGCACCTGCTGCTCGGTAGCGAGAGAGGCCTCTGCGTTATCGGCGGTATACGTGGCGATGTTAAAGAAGTAGGACACCAGAGAGGTCTGGTTGGTCGCCAGTCGCTGGCGGATATCGCCCCACTCCTGCATTTCCTTTATCACGTTCGGAAAGTACTTCGCGTAGGAGGTTTTGCTTTTCTTCTCCACGTCCATGAATTTCAGGTTGGCTTCGTTCTGGGTCTTTACCTGGTCCTCCACCATCAGCGTCAGCGTGATGACAAAGGGGCAGGAGATGGAGAGCTCCGGGTTCAGCAGGTTGGCGTAGTTGTCCGCAGCGGTCCAGAGAAAGGCGATTTCCGGATCACACTCAAGGTGGTAATTCGTCACCCGGGTCACGCACTCTTTCCCGTCCCGCCCCAGGCGGCCAATTTTCAGATGACCGGCCGTGACCTGCATGTCAAAGCTGTCATCCACGCACTGATAGTTCAGGTCCTGATACGGGTCCAGCTTGTACGGCACCCGGTACATCTCATGCGGATCCGGGTTAATCAGCTCCCGCATCAGTTCGACCATCCCGGCCGCATCGAGGATACGCGTCGGGATGTAAGCCCCGCCGAGCGATGCCCTTAACACTTTAATCTGATTCTCCAGCTCCACAATTTGCGTGGTGGAATTCTTCTTCCGGGGCACGCAGCAGGAGATGTACACGCGGTAGTTACGCAGCGTCAGGGGCAAATCCAGATTGTCCGGCAGGGGAAATTGTGTTTCCGCCGCCCGGAGATAGTAGGCGCGGGTGATGGCGTTAAACTTTTTAGCCTGTTTACCGCTCCAGCGGAATTCACGCAGACCGTAGTCGATGTCATTGCCGACCAGTTTGCTGGAGACCAGATGAAAACTGACCGGGACGCCCCGGGGCAGTTTGCTGCGCAGTAAATGCTCCAGTGTGGCGACGATACTTTTATCCGCACCGGGTAAAGGACGCGCCTCAAACATAAAACCGACGGTTTTGTTATTAATAAACAGACCGGTCGCGGAATCATAATCCTTATAGGGCAGAATACGGCTGAACTGGGGAAAATTCATGCTGCCCAGCGTGTCATTGGCTTTCGCGGATTCGTCGGGCAGCTTCAGTGCTGATACCAGTGAATTCACAGCCTGGGTGACAGTATCGATGATGTTATTACTCATGCGGGCGTTCCTTTAAGAGCATTTCAAAATAACAAGGGTAATAAATGGCAAGAATAATATTCATGTCCGCACTAGAAAATCCTTCTTATAATGGAAAGCACTGGAATAAAAAACAATAAACACATGGAGGCAATAATCTGACCCATAAAGATCGCATCCAACAACATCGCCCCTTGCCACAAACAAATAAGCAGAGTGATAAATAACAAAACCACATGAAAGAAAACAATCAGGAACAGAATGTTCGCTGAGAACTCCCCATCACTAATTTCCACCTCCAGGCAGAAAAAATAAAAGACACACAGGCTACAGATAATATAGAGGCCTTCATGTCGAATACCCTGAAGGAAATCAGGAGAAAACTCTCCTGCCAGTCCATTGTATGTCAGTCTGGCTCCCAGATAGATGAGCCAGTAGACTGGAGGGATAAACAAAAATCCATACTTTCTAAAAAACAGCATCATATCCATCCCCTGATTATTTGCTTATAGCGTTCAGTGCGTTAAGTTGTTTATATTTCTCGTTACATTTAGCGGCAATTTTCTTCGCATCGCGAAGGGTTAATGGTCCCGGGCTATTACGGAGTGCCGTTCGAAAATCCTCACCGGCACAGGGTATTTCATGAGAAATCATTAATAACTGTTCTTCAGTCGCTGTACCGTTATCTCTGTAATCATCGTAAACAAGATACAGCAGACCACCCAAAAAAAGAGTGGAAAGGCCCAGTTAACAATGTTTTTAACCGCGCTCGCGACGTTTATTTTCATTTTTTATTCGCCTGGTATAATTCCCACTGATGGATATACGCATAATACCGCTCACCTGGCACATTAATGATGATGCCATCACAGTCCAGTTTATTAACAGGGCTGGTAAAAACGCCTGTCGGTATGTTTACTTCAAGTGTCTTGCAGTCGTTTTTCCAGTGTCTACCTGCTTCAAGTTCATCCATCGAAAATGAGTGAATGGAGATAACGAACATCCCGCAAAACCCAACCACCGCTATAAGTGCACAGTATATGAATGTATCACCTGGCTTTGTTGAATAAATCAGATTTCGGGTAAGTCTCCCCCGTAGCGGGTTGTGTTTTCAGGCA
>OLFU01001085.1_pt1 | contig 28559 bp, 30 predicted proteins | sample 1605161 | NCBI WGS metagenome assembly OLFU01 (sample SAMEA3888914, study PRJEB22519) | human gut metagenome | biome: human gut; feature: human-associated habitat; material: faeces | place: Denmark | collected 2011
GCGGATTCCATTTGGGAAACGGATTTGTTTCCCAAGCCCTTCCGCTACCTCAAAAATTACTTTGTCTACAGTCTGCGGTGCCGACTTTGTCGGCACCATTATTTTTTGGAATAAAAACCCCCTTTTTCGCCTATATTAAAAGGGAAAAGGAGGGTTTTTCCATGCAAAGGGAACGGCTTAAATTGGAAGGAGAGGAAATCCTTTCCACCCTGCGGCGGATTCAATTACAGCTGGAATGTGCCCAAAGTGCGTTCGAGGATGTGACGGATGAGAGCCTCATCGACAGCTATATTTACGAAATCATTGCCTTGCAGAAGAAATATGAATATTTTCTCAGGGCGGCGAAGAAAATGGGGCTGACGAACGGGGTGCAGAGAAGGGCAATTTAAAAGGGGGAAGGCTTTATGGCGAATTACACACCGGGGGAAGCAATCATGTTCTGTGCAATTTTTGTTTGTCTGTTCGCGCTTGCGCTTCTTGCGCTGGCAAGACCTCTGCGGATGCTGTGCAAATGCGGTATTTCTGCCGTTTTGGGCGCGTTTTTGCTCTTTCTGGGCAAAAGCCTTGGCGCGGCGGTGGGTATCAATGCCGCAACGCTTGCGGTTTCCGCATTTCTGGGGCTGCCCGGCGTGGCAGGCATTTTTCTGCTGAGTTTTTTCTTATAGAAGCGGAAGGACATTGTGGAGAAATCTGTTGAAAATGTGGATAACTTTGTGGATAACTGAAAAAAGCTTGTGAGTAACACCTGAATAAACCTGTCGCTTGGCAGGTTTTTTTGTTTTGTCCTCTATTTTTAAATTTTGTTCACAAACGCAGGTGCTTCTTATGATAAAATAGGGGAAAACGAGCAAAAGGAGGAGAGATCTCCGTGGAATTTTGGAATCACCTGCAAATGCAGCTGGAGCATAAGGGCTTTTGCAGGGTAGAAAATAAAAAGAACTGGTACTGGCAGGAGGAAAACCCTGTTCTGTATCTCATCTGCCTGTTGGATGGGGCAGAGGAAGGCTGGCGCGAGGAAAACATGACCTTTGCCGATTTTGCGGGGAAAATGGAAGGCAGTGTCGAGGAATTTCATTGCACAAGGGTGGTCGCGCTGAGCGTCCTTGTGGATAACCAAGAAGGGATTTTGCCTGTGGATTCTGTGGAAACTGCATTTCAGACCTATGATAACAAACTCTATCGTGTTTTCTGGCATTTTTCGCCCGAAACGGGCAGGCTTTCCGCCGCACAGGGACAGCCGACACAGCTTCTTGGTGTGGAGAAGCTTCTGCGCGCGGCGGCGGCAGGCAGGGAGCCGGAGGTTCTCGTTCTCAGGGATACGAAGGAGCAGAAAACGCCTGTTGCAACGGCAGTGATTTTCGTCATCTGTGCGGCGCTTCTGGCGTGGTGCATGCTTTCGGGGCAGAGAGAGGAAATTCTTTCCGCCTATGGTTTGAGCCGAGAGGGGATTCTCGCAGGCGAATATTATCGCTTTTTTACCTGTATGTTCCTCCATGCAGGACTGCTCCATCTGGCATCCAACAGCATTTATTTGTATTATTTCGGCGTGCGGGCGGAACGCCTTCTGGGTACGGGAAAATTTCTGGTGCTGTATCTGGTTTCGGGGCTTTGCGGCGGCGTGTTCAGCGTGCTGTTCAGTGGCAATGCAGGCGTTTCCATCGGCGCATCGGGGGCAATCTATGGTCTGCTTGGCGCAATGCTCCTGCTCACCAAAAAGCGCGGCGCACGGTATACGGGTATGAATTATTCCACCATGCTTCTTCTGGCGGCAACGGCGATTGGGTTCGGCTTTTTGCAGGAGGGCGTGGATAACTTCGCGCATATCGGCGGTTTTCTGGGCGGCATTGCCGTGTTTTCCCTGCTTCTGCGCAAAAAATGAGCAAAGCTGTGGACAAGCTATGGATAACCTGTGGAGTTATCCCCAAAAAAGCTGTGGATAAGGGGGTATTTATCCCCAAAGAAATTATGCAATACAAGATGAATATTATGATTTGCCGTAAAATCAAGGAATTTTCGGTCAGTTTTGCGTGAAAAAGAAAAAACAGACACTATATCTTGGGTTTACAGAATTAGTTATCCCCAAAATTATTGTGGATAACCCATACATCCTGTGGATAACCTGTCTGAACTGTGGAAAAAAGGAGAAATTTTATGAACCATATCACAAAATTGCAGGAAAACCTGCTGACAGCTGTGCAGACCTCGCCTTATCATGAAAAGACCATCGTCTTTGGTGAGGGTGCCGAAGCACCTCTGCTGATGATGATTGGCGAAGCCCCCGGCGGTGATGAGGAAAAGCAGGGCCGCCCCTTCGTCGGCAAGGCAGGGAAGAACCTTTCCGCCTTTCTGGAGGTGGTCGGTCTGAAACGAGAGGAGATTTATATTTCCAACGTGGTCAAGCTGCGCCCTACAAAGGAAAGCCCCAAAACGGGCAAGGCGGTGAATCGTCCCCCCTCTGCGGAGGAGATCGCGTTTTTCCTGCCCTTTTTGCAGGCGGAAATCCAAACGATTGCGCCGAAGGTGCTTGTTACACTGGGAAATGTCCCCCTCAAGGCGGTCACAGGGGAGAAAAAAGCCGTCATCGGGGACTATCATGGCAGACCTGTCGCGCTGGCGGACGGAAGGACGTTGTTTGCACTTTATCACCCTGCGGCAGTCATTTATAACCGCGCCCTACAGGCGGTGTATGATGCGGATTTGCTGGAGCTGAAGGCATTTTTGCAGAAGGAGGGCTTACTGTAGTATTTTGCGGAAGAATGAGAACGAGGCGAAACGGAGGGAGAGCGTATGGGTTTACGAAAACTGACACAATGGGAAGAAACCGTAGCGAAACAGGAGCAGAAGCAATCTCGGCTGATGAGTGTTGCCATTGTCTGCGTCATTGCGATGTGCGCGGTGCTTTGGCTCGTGCAGGATAAGCTTTACGGGGATGTGGTGCAGACAGGCACGGCTACCTATCTTGGTGCTTTTACCGGCGCAGGCATCGGACGCGCCTTGCGGAGCATAAAAGAGAAGGAGTCGGCGGAAAAACAGAAAAGAAATGGGAAGATACTGGTCTGGATTCTCTTTCTTCTGGTAATTGGTGGAGCAATCTTTTTGAAGGAGTTTCGGCTGACGGCGGTGCAACTGCTTTTCTCAGGGATTCCTGTCCTCTGGTTTTTCAGAATACAGAAAGCGGACTGCGATGAGAATTGTCTGGAAAACTGCGAGGTTATCCTGATGACAGTTATGATTCTGGTCGGCACCTTTGTCGGCGTAAAGCTGATGGGGCTGACAACCCTGTCAACCGTAGAAAAGAAGATTGCGGCGGAAGGCTTCACGGATGTGGAATATAATACATGGATGTATGGCCGTTGGCTTGATTTGGATGAAAATAACGAGAAGAAATACTACGTTTTTCAAGCGAAAAAGGATGGACAGATCTGGCAGATTGCCGCCGACCCGAAGGGCGGTCAGCTTGTGCAGATTACAGCGGCGGAGGATTGATGCCCCTTGCCGAAATAGGAAATTTTATGTAGAATAGGGACAGAGGATTGTTGCTCTGGCGGTTCAGTCACTCTCTGCAAAGGGGGTGATGCTATGAATTATGTTACATACTCGGATTTAATCCAGTTTGGAATACTTATCGTAGCGATTATCTCCCTGTGTAAAACAGGGCGATAAATAAAACGACCGCCTAACAAAAGTTAGACGGTCAAACACCTAACTTAGGACTGACCGCCTTCTCACGAGCGACAATCCTTTTCTTATTTATTAGTATACGATTTTAGAAAATCCATGTCAAGCGGAAACTTATTTCAGCCGTTCCCATTCCGCCTCTTTGAATCCAATCAGTACAAAATCCTCCCCAATCACCAGTGGGCGTTTTACCAGCATCCCGTTTGTTGCCAGCAGGGCAAGCTGTTCCTCCTCACTCATATCGGGCAGCCTTTCCTTGAGGTTCTGCTCCTTATAAACCAGACCGCTTGTATTGAAAAATTTTTTGAGCGGCAGTCCGCTTTTCTCCCACCATGCCTTTAATTCCTCGGCTGTAGGGTTGTCCTCTACGATGTGTCTGTCATCAAAGGCAACGCCGTTTTCCGTAAGCCATGCCTTCGCCTTTTTGCAGGTGCTGCATTTGGGGTATTCTAAAAACAAAATACGCATTTTTTCGCTTCCTTTCCCTGAATTTTTCCTATAGTATAAACTTTTTCTGTTTTTTCCACAAGTGCTATTGTTTTTTTGAAAAAACTGCGTTATCATACCATTATACAGTGAAATTTATTGCAGTTACTATAAAAAAACACACCCAATAAGGAGGCTTGTTCCAATGAAAATCGTTATTATCGAACCCTTGGGTATCACACCCGAAAAGCTGGCAGAAGCAACCGCAGCAGTGAAGGCAAGAGGTCATGAAATTGTGGCGTATGACACAAAGGAGGAGGATCAGGATAAGCTGGCAGAACGCGGCAAGGATGCCGATATCATCATCATCGCAAATCAGCCCTTCCGTAAAAATGTTATCGAAAAATGCAAGAATCTGAAGCTGCTTTCCGTTGCTTTCACAGGTGTAGACCATATTGATGTGGATTTCTGCAAGGAAAAAGGCATCTGCGTTTGCAATGCGGCAGGCTATTCCACAAATGCCGTTGCAGAATTGGCATTCGGTCTGGCAATCTCCGTTCTGAGAAATATCCCTGCGTGTGATGCGGTTTGCCGTAAGGAAGGCACAAAGGCAGGTCTGGTTGGCTGCGAGCTGTTCGGTAAAACCTTCGGCGTTGTCGGCACAGGTGCCATCGGCAGCAAGGTTGCAAAAATCGCACAGGCTTTCGGCTGCAAGGTTGTTGCGTACAGCAGAACCGTAAAGCCTGAGATGCAGGGTGCAGGCATCGAATATCTGTCTCTGGAGGAGGTGCTGAAGGTGAGCGATATCGTTTCCCTGCATGTGCCTTTGAATGATAAAACAAAGGGTCTGATTGGTGAAAAGGAAATCGCGCTGATGAAGAAAAACGCAATCCTGCTGAATACTGCGCGCGGCCCTGTTGTGGACAGCGAAGCACTGGCAAAGGCTTTGAATGAAGAAAGGATTGCAGGCGCAGGCATTGATGTATTTGAAATGGAACCTCCCGTTCCTGCGGAGCATCCTCTGCTGCACAGCAAGCACACTGTGGTAACCCCTCACGTTGCATTCGCGTCTCATGAAGCGCTGTTTACCAGAGCACAGATTGTGAGCGAAAACATCCTGAAATGGGAGGATGGCAAGCCCCAGAATGTAATCTACTAAGCTTAAAACCTTGGGGACGCTGTCCCCAATTCCCCTGCCAAGGGAATCATTCCCTTGGAACCCGATACGAAATTTCAATTTCCATCAGAAATTAAGATTTCAAACGAATAATATATATTTTCCGTGATTGACAGAAAGGGTAGTTTATAGTACCGTTACATTAGGAAGTCACAAAGACAAAAGGTCGGTGTTCCCGACCTTTTCTTTTTATATTTTTTATAAAGGAAGAAGCGAAGGAGGAGATTCCATGCGATTCGGGTTTATCGGCGCAGGCAATATGGCAAGCGCCATCATCAGGGGCATGACCATTGGTACAAAAAGCTATGACGGTAAGGATATTTTCATCACAAGTAAATCCGGCACCTCTGCCCAGAGGCTGGCAGAAACCTGCGGCGCAACTGCGGTGACAACGGCGGCGGAGGTTGTAGCGGCGAGCGATGTACTGGTGCTTGCGGTGAAGCCGCATATTCTGGCGGCTGTTCTGCCTGCGTTAAAGGAGGAAATTGCGGCAAAGAAGCCCTTGGTGGTTTCCATTGCGGCAGGAAAGGAGCTGGCATATCTGGCGGAGCTATTGCCCGAAGGGACACCGGTTGTCCGTATTATGCCGAATATCAATGCAAAAATCGGCGCAGCAACCAGTGGTCTTTGTGCCAACGCACTGGTAACGGCGGAACAAAAAGCCGTTGTTAAGGAAATGTTTGCAACTATTGGCGCGGTTATCGAGGTGGAGGAAAGCCAATTCGGCATTTTCACCGTTCTGGCAGGCTCTGCCCCTGCGTTCGCCTATCTTTATATGGACGCATTGGCGCGCGCCGCAGTCAAGGCAGGCATGTCCAAAAAGCAGGCATTGGAAATCGCGGCGGCAACCGTAGAGGGCAGCGCGAAAATGGTACTCGAAAGCGGCGAGCATCCCATGTCTCTGGTGGATCAGGTCTGCTCCCCCGGCGGCACAACCATCGAGGGTGTAGCCGCATTGCAGGCAAATGGCTTTGAGGCAACACTGACAAAGGCCTTCGATGCCGTTCTGGAAAAGGATAAAAGGATGTAAGAAAGCGCATTTGCGCAAAAAATATGGCTTGGTGAAGATAAGAAATTCGCCCGTTTAGAACCTTTTCGGCGAAACAGAGGATTCCTTCCTTACTTTTTATGCTAAAAAGTAACAAAAACCCGGGACCCCTCCTCAATGGGTCCCAGACCCCCACAGGAGGTCCAAGAGGAACAAGGTTCCCCTTGGATATCCCCTCCCCACAAGCCCCTTCGGGCAGTATAAAGTGCCTTTTCGGCAAAACTTCATCGTTTTTTATCATCTGTTCGTCCCAACAGATAATCAATAGAAACGTCATATAAATCCGCCAACGCCCATAATACATGGGGCGGAATCATACGCTCGCCTGTTTCATAATAGGCATAGGTTCTCTGCGGAACATTGATTTTCTCGCCAACCTGCGCCTGTGTCATATCGTTATCTTCTCGTAAATCACGGATTCTTTTATAAATCATTTTCATCACCGTTTTTACTATAGATTGAACGATTTGTTCTATTGATATTTTGAATAATTTGTTCTAAAATATTATTAAATGGATTTTGAGAGGTGATGATATGTCCGAGCTTGCGGCAAATTTGAAGCAATTCCGAAAAAGAAAAAAATATTCACAGGCTACATTGGCAAGGAAATTAAATTACGGACATATGACGATTGCGAACTATGAAAGCGGTCGAAATGAGCCTTCGATTGATGATTTGATAAAAATAGCAATTATTTTGGATATTTCTTTAGATGAATTGGTTGGAAAAAATCCATCGAAAAAAGAAGAATGTTTTTTACACGAATTTCAGAAATTAAGCGAAAAAAATCAGAATCGTATATTGGATTTGATAAAAGCACTTCAACTTTAGAGGAAAGGTTGCAGGCGCACCTGCGCCGCTTTTCTCCATACCCTTTCGGGTCTGTGGGGAAGGGTTTGGAAAGGGAAACTTTGTGTCCCTTTCCTCGGGTGCGGAGGTTTGGAACCCATAGCGAAACGGGTTCCAAGTTTTTGTTACTTTTTAGCATAAAAAGTAAGGAAGAAATCCTCTGTTTCGCCGAGAGAGTTCCAAACTGGCGAATGACTGATATTGTCTAAGAAGAATTTTTGGCGCGACTGCGCCCAATCGGCGCTTGCGCCGCTGCTTTTTCTTGCACACGAGAGGTGCTTCCCCTGCGCCCAATCGCCGTTTCCCCAAAACAAAAATGACTTGAGCATTTTGCTCAAGTCATTTTCTCATAAAGGGGGCTATATCAAAATCAGAAGAACAGATGGAAGGTATTAAATCTCCAGCCTGCATCTTCCTTCCAGAGTACAAACAGAAATTCCTGTGTGGTATAATCTTCGGGATTGTCCGGGGCGGTGTAGAAATAATCACCCTTGTATGCCTCGTTGCTGTTGGTGTAATATGCGGTTGCTTTGAAGCCGATTTCGTCATCGCTTTCCTTATCAATTTCAAAGGTGTGCCCTGCATAGAAGATATTCGAGCCTCTGCCGCCGCCCAGGTAATATAGACCGCCGTCCTCGCCCTTGGTGAACATCAGGTTATCCTTGCTGAGGATGCTGTTGTCTACGAAAAATTCCGTGAAATACTGTAACAGATAGGTACGGAAATCCTCATAGGTCGGGAAACGGGGATCGGTGATTTTGTAGTATGTCAATTCATCCTTTTCGTATGTGGCATTTTCATCATAATCAAATGCGCCAAAGCTAATCTGGTAATAAATTTTATAAGCACCTTCGTAAATTTCCTGTAAATTCTCACTCAGTGGGGGCAGGCTCTCCTTATCTACTGTAATATCGGCGGCAACGGAATCCTCCGGCAGTTCCTTTGCAGAGGTATTGCCTCCGCAGCCGGAAAGCGCGCCAATGCCGACAGCAGCACAGAGCAAAAGGGTGATAAATTTCTTTTTCATGGGGTGTTTCTCCTTTCAGGTTTTCTTTTCGGATAACATAGTAGCACAAAGTTTCCTCAAAGAAAAGGGGCTTTCGGAAATTGAAAGAAAGTCTTAAGAATTAAAGCAAAAGGGCGAAACCGAGAGATTTCGCCCTTTTGTTAGATATATTCTGATTGATGTTTGTGAAAATTGAAATTATCTTTGAAATTGCCTATATTCTCAAAAAATACCTTTGTTATATTTGAATTGTCCATATAGCATAAAGCCTAATCCGACAACAACTGCCGGATGGGTGATATAAGCTATCATTTCCTCACTCCAAAACGAAACTATGAAACCTAACACAAGAGATACTCCGATTATAAGCGTTCCTGTGCCGACGGCTTTTCCGTACTTCGGTATATCTTCTTCCTTTACTTTTCGTCTGTTATAAGAGTGAATGGTGCTGATATTGCCTTTGATATTTACAATTCCCATAACAGATATGAACACTCCCAAAATCAATAACACAATATTTTCCATAATAACCTCCTAAAAATAAAACAAATCTTCAAACTTCTTATCTAATGCAATACAAAGGATAAGAGCCAATTTTGCAGTTGGATTGAATTGCCCTGTTTCAATGGAACTAATCGTGTTTCTTGACACGCCTACCATTTCTGCAAGTTGAGTTTGAGAAAGGTTTGCTTCTGTACGAAATTCCTTCAAGTGATTTTTCAGTTGTAATTGTTCTTTCATACCCTCACCTCTAAAAGGCGGCAAACAAATCCAACAAATGCCAAAATTGCAAGAATGAAAAATAAAACGCTCAATACCAAATCGCTCTTTCGTTTCATTTTGATAAAACGGACCAACCATTGTGTTGCAAGAATGCTAAAGTATATAACCCATGGACTATAAATCATAATATGGACAAGCATAGATGATAACCAAGAAAGCAGACAACACACTAAGGCACCAACTCTGCTTGCGTGACATCCTGCTTGATATGCCACTTCCATTTCAGCTAAGTCTTTGTTGCGATGCTCTTTTCTGCTTGCATTTAAAATTTCTTCCTTTTTCATAGAACACCTCCGTTCCAAGTTTTCTTTGCATACTTTCATTATATTCATGCCAAGTTTTCTTGTCAATAGAGTTGATAAAAAAGTTATACAATATGATAAATAACTTTTTCATCGCTTCGACTATACTCGCAACGTAATGACTTCTTGAAAACTTGCCGAAAAGGAAACGCTGCCCTCTATCGACACACTGAAAAGGGCGGAACCTTTCGGTTCCGCCCTTCGTTTTTTTTAATTATTTTTTAAGCCTCTGCCAGCTTCTTATAGGATGCGTATTTATCCTTTGCATTTTCTGCTGCTTCTTTCAACAGAACCTCTGCGGTTTCGGGGAAGGTACGAACCAGAGAAGCGTAACGTACTTCACCCATCAGGAATTCATTGAAGTCCAGTGTAGGCTCCTTGGAATCCAGAATGAAGGGATTCTTGCCTTCCTTCTTGAGGTCGGGGTTGAAGCGATACAGGTGCCAGTAGCCTGCCTGAACAGCCAGCTTTGCTTCTAGCTGTGCATTTGCCATGCCCTTGGAAATACCATGGTTGATACAAGGTGCATAAGCAATAATCAGGGAAGGCCCTTTGTATGCCTCTGCTTCCTTCAGTGCCTTGATAAGCTGGTTGGGGTCTGCGCCCAGTGCAACCTGTGCAACATAGATGTAGCCATAGCTCATTGCCAGCATACCCAGATCCTTCTTTACAGTAGGCTTACCGCCTGCGGCAAACTGTGCCACAGCGCCGATGGGGGTTGCCTTGGAGGACTGACCGCCTGTGTTGGAGTAAACCTCGGTATCTACAACCAGTACGTTTACGTCACGGCCGCTTGCCAGAACGTGATCCAGACCGCCGTAGCCGATGTCGTATGCCCAGCCGTCACCGCCGTACATCCACATGGATTTCTTTGTCAGGTGTTCGCTGTTTTCCAGAATGAAGTCCTTCAGCTCTGCTGCTGCACCGTCAACCTGCAGCTCCTTCAGTGCTGCGATAACCGCACGGCTGTCAGCCTTGCTTCTGTCGCCGTTATCCCAGTTTTCCAGCCATGTTTCAGCTGCTGCCGCAAAATCTGTGCCTGCGGTCAGTGCCAGCAGATCCTTCACCTTCATGGTTACGCGGTCTCTCTGCTGCTCTACAGCAAGAACCATACCAACGGAGAACTGTGCGTTATTTTCAAACAGGGAGTTGCTCCATGCGGGGCCCCAGCCTTCCTTGTTTGTGGTGTAAGGTACGCAGGGAGCTGCTGCACCCCAAGCCTGTGTACAGCCTGTTGCGTTTGCCAGATACATTCTGTCGCCGTAAAGCTGTGTCATCAGCTTCGCATAAGCTGTTTCGCCGCAGCCTGCACATGCGCCGGAGAACTCCAGCAGAGGCTGTTCGAACTGAGAGCCCTTTACGGTGAATTTGCTCATGGGGTTTTTCTTATCGGACAGGGTCAGGGAGAAGTCCCAGTTATCCTGTTCGTGCAGCTGTGTTTCCAGAGGCTGCATCACAAGTGCCTTTTCCTTTGCAGGGCAGGCTGTTACGCAGACACCGCAGCCCTGACAATCCAGAGGGTCAACCTGCATACGGAATTTGTACTGCTTGATTTCGCCTGCGCCGTTTGCATCCAGAACTGCGTAGGATGCGGGAGCGTTTGCTGCTTCTTCTTCTGTCAGCAGGAAAGGACGGATTGCAGCGTGAGGGCAAACGTAGGAGCACTGGTTACACTGGATACATTTTGCTGCATCCCATGCGGGAACGTCAATCGCAACACCGCGTTTTTCAAATGCGGAGGTGCCAAGAGGAACTGTGCCGTCCTCTCTGCCTGCGAATACGGATACAGGCAGCAGGTCGCCCTTCAGTGCGTTCATGGGAACCATCAGCTTTTCAACATATTCGGGAAGAACCTTCTTGATTGCTTCCTGATCTACGTCCTTTGCATCCTTCCAGCTTGCGGGAACGTCAATCTTTGTCAGACCGGAAAGCCCTGCGTCAACAGCGGCATAGTTCATGTTGACAACCTTTTCGCCCTTCTTGCCGTAGGATTTTACGATAGCCGCCTTCATGTATGTAACTGCGTCATCAACGGGGATGATGTTTGCCAGCTTGAAGAATGCGGACTGCAAAATTGCGTTTGTCTTGTTGCCCAGACCGATTTCCTTACCAATCTTGATTGCATCAATGGTGTAGAAGTGGATGTTGTTGTTTGCGATGGTTCTTTTTACCTCCGCAGACAGGTGATGATCCAGCTCCTCGGGTGTCCATGTGCAGTTCAGCAGGAAGGTGCCGCCGGGTTTGATTTCGGAAACGATATCATATTTTTCCATGTAGCTCTGGTTATGACAAGCAACGAAGTTTGCGTTCTTTGTTACCAGATAGCTGGAGCGGATGGGCTTGTCGCCGAAACGCAGGTGAGAACGTGTGATACCGCCGGATTTCTTTGTGTCATATTCAAAATAAGCCTGTGCGTATTTATCTGTGTGGTCACCGATGATTTTGATGGAGTTTTTGTTTGCGCCAACCGTACCATCGGAGCCAAGACCCCAGAATTTGCAGGATACGGTGCTTGCGTCAGCCAGATCGGGCTCTGCGCCAACCTCGATGGAGCTGTTGGAAATATCATCAATGATACCAACGGTGAAGTGGTTTTTCTGTGCGCCCTTCATGTTGTCAAATACTGCGATAATCTGTGCAGGAGTCACATCCTTGGAGGACAGACCGTATCTGCCTGCCAGAACCTTTGTGGTTCTGCCTGTTTCGATCAGTGCGGAACAAACATCGCCGTAAAGAGGCTCGCCCAGTGCGCCGGGTTCCTTTGTTCTGTCCAGAACGGTCAGAACCTTTACTGTTTCGGGCAGAGCTGCTGCGAAGTGTGCCAGAGAGAAGGGTCTGTACAGGTGAACCTGCAGGAAACCAACCTTTTCGCCCTTTGCGGTCAGGCTTTCCACAACCTCCTGCGCAACGCCTGTCACGGAGCCCATCGCTACGATAACATGCTCTGCATCAGCTGCGCCGAAGTAGTTGAACAGCTTGTAATTTCTGCCTGTAATTTTGTTGATTTCGTTCATGTATTCCTCTACGATTTCAGGCAGTCTGGTGTAGAAGGGTGTGCATGCCTCTCTGTTCTGGAAGAATACGTCGGGGTTCTGTACGGTGGAGCGCTGTACGGGGTGTTCGGGATTCAGTGCATTCTTTCTGAATTTCTTCAGTGCATCCTGATCCACCAGCTTTTCCAGATCCTCATAGTCCATTACTTCGATTTTCTGCAGCTCATGAGAGGTGCGGAAGCCATCGAAGAAGTGGATGAAGGGAACGCTGCCCTTGATTGCGGAAAGGTGTGCCACACCTGCTAAGTCCATAACCTCCTGTACGGATGCGGAGGAAAGCATTGCGCAGCCAATCTGACGGCAGGACATAACGTCGGAGTGATCGCCGAAGATGGAGAAGGCATGTGTACCAACGGTTCTGGATGCAACGTGGAATACGCCGGGCTTCAGCTGCCCTGCGATTCTGTACATCGGGGGAATCATCAGCAGCAACCCCTGAGATGCGGTATAGGTTGTTGCCAGTGTGCCTGCCTCCAGAGCGCCGTGCATTGCGCCTGCGGCACCTGCTTCGGATTCCAGCTCCAGCAGACGCACGGTCTGACCGAAGATATTCTTTTTGCCGTTTGCAGCCCAGCTGTCTACGTGCTCCGCCATAGGGGAGGAGGGAGTGATGGGGTAAATCGTTGCGACCTCTGTAAAGGCATAAGAAACGTATGCCGCAGCTTCATTACCATCCATGGTTTTCATCATTTTTGTGTTCATGGTGTGGACTCCTTTCATATAAATAATAAGGGATAGAAATAGTGATTTGTTATCCTGTATTGGGTTCCCGTCTGAATGGGAAATTGCTATCTTTTGTATAATTTTATGTTAGATTATTGAAATTTTATTGTCAATACTGTACGAGAAAAAGAACTTGTATTTTGTGTACAAAATTAAATACTTGTGAGTTTTGCATTAAGAAAAGTACAAAAGGATGTAATTTTTTGGAATCGTATGGAATTTTAAGGAAAAAGCAGGTGAATTTCTCTGACAAAACAGGGAAAAAGCCTATCGGAAAAGGGGGAATAGAGCATGGAACCGGCAAGAGTGCGATTTCTGGAAGAGGGGGAGGAGCCTGTCCTTCCTAAGTGGACAAAGCTGCTGCCGCAGCGGTGGAGACAGAGAAAAACAGTGGACACTTACCCGTACACACTGACACGAGTGGACGGGGTACTGACAGGTATTTTGCAGGCAGAGCGGACAGCCGTACTGACAGCAGATTGGAGAAGGGGGGCGGTGCGCCTTCTGGCAGCTCTGGAGGAAGCGGGTGCCGCCATCATTGTGCCGCCTGCCGAGGGAGAATTTCCCAGAGAGCGGCTTCCCTTTGCCGAGGGGCGCAGGCTGGCACAGCTTTTTGCCTTCGCAGGTGCGGCAGAGGCATTGCGCCGGCAGGGCAGAAATCCGGAGGAATCGGCATTTCTTCTGGCAGGGGGCGAGCCGCATATCTGGGGGAGGGTGCTTTCCTCTCTGGGAAATGAGGTGAACCGCCTTGCCATTTTTACGCAGGAGCCGGAAACGGCAGAGGGCGTGGTGCAGCGGCTTTATGCGGAGCGCGGCTTGATGGCGGAGGTCTTTTCCTCTCCGAAAAATGCTGCGCTTGGGGCGGCGGATGTGGTGCTTTCCTGCGGCATGGAGCAGCGTGCCTATGAGCATATTCTGAAGCGGGGGTGCATCTGGCTGGATTTCGCAGGCAATCGCCCTGTTCTGCGGCGGCTTAGGAGTCTGCGTCCGGATATTTCGGCGGCGGAGGGGTTCTTTTTCCGCATGGCGGCAGAGGGCGGTGAGCAGATGGAGGGCAGGCTTGCCGAGGCGAGGGCATACCTTGGCTGTGAGGCGTTTCGGGAAGGCTTTTCGGCAGAGGATTGGGACGGGGAGCGGCTGTTTTCCGCCTTGCAGGAGAAGGGCTTTTCCATTTCGGGCTTTTCCGCCTTTGGCAAAAGGGTAAAAATAAAGCCGCATCCGGATAAGAAGCCTTGATTTTTCAAGGAAAAAGCGTTGACAATCCGGTCGGAATCAGTATATAATATTACGATAGTTCGGGAGGGTAATCGCAAGCCTTCCTTTTTTCCTTGTCTAAAACGAGGAAAGCATGAAATGAGACTAAAACGAGGAGTGACACACCCATGACAGAAAAGAAAGTTGTTTTGACCTATGACGGTCTGAAAAACATGGAGGCGGAGCTGGAAAACCTGAAAACCGTCCGCAGAAAAGACGTAGCAGAAAAAATTAAAGAAGCAAGAGGTCAGGGTGACCTTTCCGAAAACGCCGAATATGATGCAGCGAAGGAAGAACAGGCAGAAATCGAAGCGCGTATCGTGCAGCTGGAAAAAATGCTGCGCAATGCAGAGGTTATCGATGAAGAAGAGGGTGCAAAGGATACCATCAGCCTGGGTACGACCGTAACGGTGCTGGATGTGGAATTTGACGAGGAAATGGAATACACCATTGTAGGCTCTGCAGAGGCAGACCCCATGAACGGCAGAATTTCCAACGAATCCCCTGTCGGTATGGCACTTCTGGGACATAAAAAGGACGATATCATTATGATTGAAACACCTGACGGCGAAGTAGAATTCAAGGTGCTGAGATTTACAAAATAAAACCATTACAAAAGAACGGACAGGAGGAAGAAAAGTGGCAGAGGAAAATAAGGAGTTGACCCAGCAGGAGCTGAGTGAACAGAATAGAATCAGAAGAGAAAAGCTGGCACAGATGCAGGAAGCAGGCAAGGACCCCTTCCAGATTGTAAAATATGACGTGACACACCACAGCGACGAAATCAGAGCGAACTTTGATGCGCTGGAGAATAAGGATGTTTGCATCGCAGGCAGACTGATGAGCAAGCGTATCATGGGGAAGGCATCCTTCTGCAATATTCAGGACAGAAACGGTCTGATGCAGTCCTATGTCAGCAAGAATGACATCGGCGAGGAGGATTACGCTGCATTCAAAAAATATGACATCGGTGATATCATCGGCATTAAGGGCTTTGTATTCAAAACAAAAACAGGCGAAATTTCCGTACACGCAAAAGAGGTTGTTCTGCTTTCCAAGAGCCTGCAGGTTCTGCCCGAAAAGTTCCATGGTCTGAAGGATCAGGAGCTGCGCTACAGACAGAGATATGTAGACCTGATTGTAAACCCCGAATCCAGAGATACCTTTATCAAGCGTTCCAAAATTATTACAGAAATCAGAAGGTTTTTGGACGCAAAGGGCTTCTTAGAGGTAGAAACTCCCGTTTTGCAGACCATCCCCGGCGGTGCGTCCGCAAGACCCTTTATCACACACCACAATACACTGGATATTGATATGTACTGCCGTATTGCGCTGGAGCTGCCCCTGAAGAGACTGATTGTCGGCGGCTTTGAAAGAGTATATGAAATTGGTCGTGTATTCAGAAACGAGGGCATTTCCGTTCGTCATAACCCCGAATTTACCCTGATGGAGCTGTATCAGGCCTACACAGATTACAAGGGCATGATGGATATTACGGAAGAAATGTTCCGCACCGTAGCACAGAACGTGCTGGGCACAACAAAGATTACCTACGGCGGCTATGATCTGGATCTGGGTCAGCCCTTCGCAAGAATCACAATGACAGATGCCGTAAAGCAGTTTACAGGCGTTGATTTCGACCAGGTGAAGGATACAGAGGAAGCAAAGAAAATCGCGGCAGAAAAGGGCGTAGAATTTGAAGAACGCCATGTAAAGGGCGATATTCTGAACCTGTTCTTTGAAGAATTCGTAGAAAAGAACCTGATTCAGCCTACCTTCATCATTGATTACCCTGTAGAAATTTCTCCTCTGACAAAGAGAAAGCCCGATAAACCGGAATTTACAGAAAGATTCGAGCTGTTTATTGTCGGCAGAGAATACGGCAACGCATACTCCGAGCTGAACGATCCCATCGACCAGCGTGCGCGTTTTGAATATCAGGAATATCTGCGCGAAAACGGCGACGATGAGGCAAATATGATTGATGAGGACTTCCTGACTGCGCTGGAATACGGTATGCCCCCTACAGGCGGTCTGGGTGTTGGTATCGACAGATTTGTTATGCTGCTGACAGAATCCGTTTCTATCAGAGACGTTATCTTGTTCCCGACAATGAAGCCTCTGGACGCTGATAAGAAGGCATCCAAGACTTCCGAAGCAGCACCTGCAGCAAAGGTCGCTGAGAGGGTTGATTTCTCCAATGTGAAGATTGAGCCTATTTTTAAAGAAATGGTAGATTTCGATACATTTGCAAAATCCGATTTCCGTGCGGTTAAGATTCTGGCATGTGAGGCAGTTGCAAAATCCAAAAAGCTGCTGAAGTTTGTACTGGATGACGGTGAACGTAAGGATCGTGTGATTTTAAGCGGTATTCACGACTATTATGAACCGGAAGAACTGGTTGGCAAGACAGCAATCGCTATCGTGAACCTGCCCCCCAGAAAAATGATGGGCATTGATTCCGAGGGTATGCTGATTTCGGCAGTACACGAGGAAGACGGTCACGAAGGACTGAACCTTCTGATGGTAGATGACAGAATCCCGGCAGGGGCTAAGCTGTACTAATTTTATAGAGAGAAAAAAATGAGGACTTCTCGTAGGGGAAGTCCTGTTTTTATGTGGTTATCGGCAGAAGGCTTGCCGAGAGACAGTGAAGATGATATTATGCTTTAAAAGCCTATTTGATATGAGGGAGTTAAAGTATGAGAAAGACCTTATTATATTATGAACAAAATGCAGAAAATTTTATCCGTGAAACAAGAGAGGTCGATTTTAGTGAGGTACAAGAGCTTTTTTTGAGTAAGCTGGAAAAGGGCGCTTTGATTTTAGATTTTGGCTGTGGTTCGGGGCGTGACACAAAATGTTTTCTAAATAGAGGTTATTTTGTGGAGGCGGTAGACGGTTCTGCCGAGATGTGCCGGGCGGCAAGTCGATATACGGGTATTGAAGTGAAGCAAATGTTATTTCAGGAATTGGAGGAATATGAAAAGTATGATGGCATTTGGGCGTGTGCGTCCATTCTTCATTTAACCCATAATGAATTAAAAGAGGTGCTGAAAAAAATATTGCTTGCACTCAAGAAAGAGGGGATTGCCTATCTTTCATTCAAATATGGGACTTTTGAGGGAGAGCGAAGGGGAAGATATTTTCTTGATATGACAGAAGAAGCATTTGCGGAACTGTTAAATGAAACAGGCGGCTTTGACATAGAGGAGAAATGGATTACCGGCGATGTTCGACCGGAAAGAGGAGACGAACGGTGGCTGAATCTGATTCTGAGAAAACGAAATGAAGGGTGATTGCAATGATAGTAAATTCGTGGACAAGAAGTGAGTATTATCGAATAAAGGCAGCCTTGCACGGAAAAGTTCCGATAAGAATGGAGCTTTTCAGAATGATGAAGGAGCCGCAATATTTATCCTGCATAGAAAAATCTAAAGAGAATATTTTCAGACAGTACCTTGTTGCACTGGAGGAAATGGGCGAGTTGAGTGCAGAAGATGAAGAATTGAAAATGAGTAGGTTACAAAGGACTTCCCGCAGGGGAAGTCCTGTTTTTATGCTAAAGCTCTTGCAGGCACAGCCTTTTTATCCATGCTTTTCTTCGGATGGCATTTACCCATTCCTGCGGCATGGCTTCATAGTGATAATACAGCCCTGCAAGCCCGCCTGCGATTGCGGCAGTGGTATCGGTATCATCGCCGAGATTGACTGCGCGGAGCAGGCAGTCCCGAAAGCGATTGGTATGAAGCAGACACCAGATTGCCGCCTCCAAAGCATGCAGAACATAGCCGTCGCTCTCGATTTCATCTTCGGGCAGGGAGAAAAATTCATTTAAGTCGCGCAATCTATGGAAGTGCATCAGCTCCGCAAGGCTTTCGGGCGTGTGATAAAACGCAAAGCCCTGTTCCAGGCCGCATTGGATACAGGTTTTCAACTCGGCTTTTTCAGGTGCCATTGCGACGATAGCCTTTGCCATAAAATAATACAATCCGCTTGCGATATGGCACCGCAGATGATTATGCGTAAGCCCTGTTGCCAGGTGGATTTGCCGAAGGGCATCCGCATCCGAAATACCTTCCTTCTGAATGAAATACAGGCAGACAGGGAGAATCCGCATCAAGGCACCGTTGCCGTTGGAATATTCGTCCGTTTCGCCGCAGGTTGTGAGGTCGTGGTCGTCGCGATATTTATAGATGGCGTTGCTGCAGGTATTCCCTTCATCGAACGCCTCGCCGAAGGGGGTATACGCGCCATGAAATTCCCAATCGAGAAAGCGTTCCATGATATCCCGCAGATCGATACGGTTCTGTTCGTTGATGCTCGCAAGGGTCGCAAGTGCCATACTGCTGTCATCCGTCCATGTACCGGGGGGCATGTTATAGGTGCCGTAGCCCTCCATTTTGGTGACGGCTCCACGCTCCCGAAGCTCCTCTCTGTCGAGAAACTGAACGGGACACCCCAGTGCGTCCCCGACAACCAGTCCCATCATGCCGTCTAAGACCATTTTTCTGTCATTCATGTGCATACTCCCTTTCTGCATACCGTTCTTACCAATCCTCCCAGTAATCCTCTGCATCACTGTCATCCGGCATATAGCCATCCCAGTCATCCATGAAATCCTCATAGCTTTCATAATCGCCGCAATCGGGCAGTTCGGGCTTCTTCTGTGATTTGGGGGAGGTATATACGGGGGTGGGAGTTGTTTCAGCAGGCTTACTCTGCTCGGAAGGTTTACTCTGCGCAGCAGGCTGATTCTGTCCGGAAACAGGCTTGCGCTTCGCACTTCTGTCGGAGGAGGCAAGTTGTTCTTCCCGACGAAAGACATGCTTATGCTGATCAAACAGAGAGCCATTAAGCGAAACAAACAGCGTTTCCTTTTGTGCCGTGGTGTCCAGTGTAAGCGTCAGCGCACCGCGCTGCGGATGCCATTTCGTAATGGTATATGAAAATACTGTGCCGTTTTCATAGGTTTGTATTGCGGTATCCCCATGGATGCTCCATGCCTGTCGTTCCCCTCTCGCGGTGTAATACACAAAGGTATCCTGCAGGGCGGACTGCATTTCCTCCTGTGAGGAATAAAGCGTTCTTTCTGCAAGATTGTTGCGGTCGGTAATCAAGCATGTGACAATGAGAATAAAAATGACCGCGGCCCAGATAAGAAGGGTACTCCTTTTTTGTGACATTATCTGATCCCCTCCAATCATTCCGTTTATTTTCCGAGCCTCTGCTTGGCGAGCATTTTTCTCTGATAAGCAGGGAAGTCCCTCTGCGCCAGTTCATACTCTGCCAGTTTTTCATCATATCTCTTTTTGGCATTTGAGGTTGCCATGATGATAAAGGAAACACCGACAACAAGCCCGACAAGAAAATAAAAAGCGTCCATCAGAAAGAGACCGAAAGCGGCATCAAACAGACCAATGATGCCGATACCCATAAAAACCTTTTCGCCGGATCCCATTTTGTTTACCGGCTTTTCGGGCATCCGGATGCGGCTGAGAAGAAGCGCTTCTGTAGCAGGGTCGGGCTTTCTTCTGATAGTAGGGATGGTATCCTGCCATCCGGTATCTTCGGCAGAACAATCCCGTTCCGCTTCCTTTTTCGCTTCCATAAAGGCAACGAATGACATAAATTTCAGAAAATCCTTATCCATAGAAAGTTCCTCCTTTGCGAGAAAATGGCTGATTTAAGCTTATCATAGGGGATTTTTGCGAGAAAAGCAAGTTGGTTGCAGTCAGTCCGCGGTTTTATGGATTTCTGACGGGATCGGGGGAGAAGATGCAGATTTCCGCATCGGAGCATCTTAGAAAAATCTGCCGACAGCATGCAGATGCGATTGATGACGAAAATCTTGAATTTATGCGGATGTTCGCATATACTGGAGATAGTATTTCAGACAGAGGACATCCTTTTGCGGCGCAATGCCTTTCTGTGCTGAGAGGATGCGATGGAAAGGAAGTGAACGGCATGGCGATGGATGAAGAGCTTTACAGGCAATATCTTTGCGGCGATGAAGCGGGGCTTGTGGCATTGATGAAAAAATACGGCAATCCGCTGACCTTATATATCAACGGCTATCTGCATGACGTTCACGAAGCGGAGGATTTGATGATCGAAGTCTTTTCCTATTTATTTACGAAAAAGCCACGTATTCGAGACGGCGGCTTAAAGGCCTATCTGTATAAAGCGGCACGGCACATGGCTTTGCGCGGCAGAAGCAGACGGCGGCTTTTCTTCAGCCTGGATAATCTGACCGAGGAGCCGGACGGACAGACGCTGGTGGAGGAGGTTGTCCGCACAAAGGAGCGGGATCGGATTCTGCATTTCTGCATGGCTGCGTTAAATCCGGATTACCGAGAGGCGCTTTATCTGGTCTACTTTGAGGGCATGAGCTATTTGCAGGCTGCTGAGGTTATGGGGAAAAGCGAGAAGCAGATTACCAATATGGTGTATCGGGGCAAGGGCCGTCTGCGCGGATTACTGGAACGGGAGGGAATCACAAATGCGGAGTCATGAGGAACGAATTGCAGAGGTAAAGCGGCGGATTGCGGAAAAGGAGCGTCGGAGAAGGCAGCAGCAGGAACGGATCGCCGCCGTTTTCGGCGTGGCGGCGTGCCTTGCGGTAATCGTTGGGGTTTCCCTTTTTATGCCCGATATGGTCAATCGAATGGAGCCGAGTATATCCTCCGGCTTTGGAACAGCGGCAACAATGCTGGGCGGCAGTGCTGCGCTTGGATATATCGTGACCGGACTGCTCGCCTTTGTCCTTGGTGTGTGTGTGACAATCGCGTGCTTCCGTATCTGCCTGCTGCATAAGGACGAACAGTCGGAGGAGCAAAAGGGGGACAATGCGAATGGAACTTGTCGATAACTTTGTGCAATTCTCTGTTACCCTGCTGGGCTTTTGCCTGAGCGGGATGCGATATCTGAAGGGCAGAAAGCAGGCGTATTTTCTGCTGACCTGCTTTTATGGCTGCTTTGCGCTCGGCTCCCTGTACTGGACGCTGTATCTGTTTTTGTTCTCAAAAACGCCGCAGGTTTTTTATGTATCGGAGTTTGGCTGGGTGGCAAGCGTTATTTTTCTTTCTATTTTGCAATACTCCCTTTCCTCTGCGGAGGAAAGAGGCTTTGTGTGCCGAAGGGCGCGGATTGCCTTCCTGATAGGCATTCCCTTATGTATATTTTACTGCACCTTTGGGGATGTTCTCTCGAATCTGCTTTGGTGCGGCATGATGATTGCTGTTTCCTATCATGCGATACGGGGGCTTACTTATGCGCGAACGCAGACGGGAGCGGCGCGGCAGCTGCGATATTTCCATATCGGGGTGCTGTGCTATGTGGCGGCGGAATATATCCTTTGGACTTCCGGCTGCTTCCGGCAGGGGGATTTGGCTTCCTTCCTCTATTACGGGTTTGATGTTCTGCTGACGGGCTGCATATTCGCTCTGCTGCCTGCCACAGGAAGGGCGGTGCAGGCATGACATATATGGAAAATATTTTTATCTGCATGGCATCGCCTTTGCTGATTGCCGCCCTGTGCATGGGAAAACGGCATACAGGGGCTTTTCTGTTCTGCCTTGCGGGAATGGGCATGTGCCTGCTTTCTGCATATCTCAATACCTTTTTCGCCGCGCTGTATGGGGCGGATGCCTTTGCCGCCACTGTGGAGATTGCGCCTGTGGTGGAGGAGGGGATGAAGCTGCTGCCGCTGCTCTTTTATCTTTTGGTATTTGAGCCGCAGGCGCGGCAGATTGGGATTGCCGCAGTGATTACTGCGCTTTCCTTTGCTACCTTTGAAAATATCTGCTATCTGATTCAAAACGGAGCCGCGCATTTCTCCTTTATTTTCTTCCGTGGCATCGGAACGGGAGCAATGCATGTGATTTGCGGAGCCATCGTCGGCGGCGGGCTTGCGTATGTGTGGCGGCGGACATGGCTGAAAATTGCCGGAACCTGCGGACTGCTTGGGGCGGCGATTACCTTTCATGCAATTTATAACCTGCTGATTGCCTACGGCGGCACAGCGCAGTATATCGCGTATCTTTTGCCTGTGGGGATTCTGGCGGCAGGCAAGCTGATTTTTTTATTTTTTTTAAAAAAATTTGATTTTTAGGTGAGAGTTTTTCTGTTTTTTTGTACCTATATAAGTGAAAGGCTCTTTCTGCGGTGTCTGCATGACACAGAAAAAAGGAAGGAGCGGGATACGGAAAAGGAAATGACATGACAGCAATGGAGGGAGGAAAAACGAATGAAAAAACAAAGAAAACGGATTTACACGGCACTGCTTTGCACCTGCTTCCTGTTTTCTACGGCTTCTGTGCCGGTATCGGCGGCAGAAACGGAGCAGGGGGAAATGATTACCCTGTCAAACAGAAGCGGAGAGGCGGAGGTTTCCATGAAGGACGCATTGACTTCCGCGCTGGGAGACAGCAACATTTCCAAGATTACACTGAAGCAAGATATTGCTATCAGCGATACACTGACGGTCAACCGCGCTGTGACGCTGGATTTGAACGGCTTTGTGCTGCGAATGACGAAGGAAGGCAGTGTTATCAAGGTGGAGCAAGGCGGCGAACTGACGATTGCGGACAGTGACACAGACAAAGCGCATAAATTTGTCCAGAGCACCGGCGGTTTGTGGGTACTGGTCGATGATAGCAGTAAAACCGTCTACGGCGGCATTATCACCGGCGGCAATGCACAAAAAGGCGGCGGCGTGTATGTCGCGCCCGGCGGAAAGCTGAATATGACCGGGGGCAGCATTGTCGGCTGTCAGGCAAAGTTTGGTGGTGGCGTGTATCTTGACAATAACGACCAAACAGGTGAACCCAGCGAATTTACCATGACAAGCAGCAGAATTATCGGCTGTACGGCGAGCGATAATGGTGGCGGTGTAGCGGTTAATCCGGCATGCACATTCACGATGAATAATGGCTCTGAGATTCGCAGCTGTACTGCACGAAACGGCGGCGGTGTGTACACTAACACCAGCAGGAAAAATGGAAACGGTGTATTTACCCTGCGTAACGGTGCTATCCTTTCATGTACGGCTGATACGTCAGGACATTTGTCCTCTCGGGGTGGTGGCGTTTACAACGAAGGCAGCTTTATCATGGAAAACGGTACAATCAAAGGCTGCACTGCCATAAAGATGAAGGAGAGACCGACCGGTGGGGTGTATAACCTTAAGGAGTTCACCATGAGAGGCGGCACGATTGGTGAAGAGGGCGAGAATGAGAATGACGAAAGTCATGTGTACAACGCTGCTGACACAGCGGCTGTATTTACCATAAGCGGCACTGCAAAAATCTATACAAACGTATACAATGATAGCAGATTAAATGCTGACGGCGGTGAGATTTTCGGTGAGGTGACAAATGCCGTTAAAAACTGGAGTAGTGCGGTAATCGCAGGCACCGAGGGGGCTGCCGGCAGTACTGAGTTTAAGGGAAAGGTTACCAACAATTGCATTATCGAAAAGGGTCAATTTACAGGCGAGGTTATGAATGATGGCGGTGGTACAATCAAGGGCGGCACATTTACGGGCAGTGTCACGAACAACTTAGGGGCGATTTTAGGCGGCGATTTCAGCCAAGCGGAGTCCCTGAGCGGTAAGCTTGTCATCACCTTTGACCCGAACAATGGAGATAATAGCAGCAGGCAGGAGGTGTATTGGAAGAAGGAGGGAGCACCACTTATAGCTCCGATTCCCAAGCCAACCAAAGAGGAGCATACGTTTGAGGGCTGGTATTACGATAACAAAGGCGAAAATAGAAAATGGGATTTTGAAACGGATAGAGCCAGATATACCATGACCCTTACAGCGAAGTGGAAAGCGAATACATACAACGTGACGGTGGAAAATGATGGAAACGGCACTGCATCGGCTGACCCTGCTTCTGCAAAGATGGACGATAAAGTAGAACTGATTGCTACGCCAAAGAGCGGCTATCATTTTAAGGAGTGGGAGGTTATTTCCGGCAATGTGAAAATCGAGGACAACAAATTTACCATGCCGGCGGCTCATGTAACCGTAAAGGCAATCTTTGAAAGGAATGCAAGCAGCGGCAGCGGCGGCGGTGGCGGCGGCACGACCTACTACACGCTGACCTTTGAAACCAACGGCGGCGACAGCATACAGGCAATCCGCGCCGCTCGCGGCAAAACGCTTGACCTTTCCGCCTATACCCCGATGCGCGACGGCTATGACTTCGGCGGCTGGTATGCCGACAAGGATTTGACGCAGAGGATTACGGAAATCAAGCTGAGCGGCAGCAAAACGGTTTATGCAGACTGGAAAAAGAGAGAGCCGGACGAGCCGGATGCAGTGAAGAATCCCTTTGCGGATGTCAATGCAGGCGATTGGTTTTATCGGGATGTTTTGTTTAGCTACGAAAAGGGACTGATGTCCGGCATGGATGCGGCAGCCTTTGCGCCCTATGCGAACACCACCCGTGCGCAGATTGCGGTAATTTTCTACCGCATGGAGGGCAGTCCTGCTGTCGAGGGATAAAACAGCTTTACCGATGTTGTGCGTGGTTCCGGTACGGCATGGTTTTATGATGCGGTGACATGGGCACAGAAAAACGGCATTATGGGCGGCTACAGCAACAGCAGCTTTGCCCCGAATGATCCGATTACCCGTGAACAGCTTGCGGCGATTTTCTATCGCTACGCGCAGTATAAGGGCTATGATACCACACAGGGCGGCATGGCAATTCGGGAGTTCGACGATTACGAGAGCATTTCCGATTATGCAATGGGCGCTATGGCGTGGGCGGTGAATACCGGTCTTGTAAAGGGCGACAGCAATCTCCTTTATCCGAAGGGCACTGCTACGCGTGCCGAGATTGCGGCGCTGTTCCACCGCTTCGCTGAAAACGGAATGAAATAAGCAAACAAAAAGCAGAAGCTCCTGCGAAAAAGGAGTTTCTGCTTTTTTATTGGCGTTATACCTTCAAAACGAAATGGTTTTTATGAAAATCCAGCAGACCCTCATCCCGCATTTTCCCAAGCTCCAGAGAAAGTCCGCTGCGCTCCACCGCGAGGTAATCCGCAAGCTGCTGTCTGGAAAAGGGAATATCGAATTCATATTTTCCGAGCCGCTGTGCCTCTGCGGAAAAATAGGACATCAGCTTTGCGCGCGTTGTGCGCTGCCCCATGTGCGTCAGCTTTTCGCTGAAGCGCAGGTTTTTCTCTGCAAGCTCGCCAAGCAGATTTCGGATGATATGGCTATGATGCGCACAGGCGGAGGAGCACACATGCAGCACACGCTTTATGTTCAAATACAGCACCGTAACAGCTGTTTCCGCCACAACGCTTACATTCAGCACAGAGCCGGGCGCGCAGGCATAGGCGGCGGCAAAGGTCTGCCCCACCCCTGCCTTGGAAATGATGTTGCGGTTGCCCCAGATATCCTCCTGTATGATTAGAATACTGCCCGACAGCACAAGACCGATGGCATCTGCCGTATCCCCGATGCGCAGCAGCAGGGCATCCTTGGGAAAGCTTTCCTTTCTTGTTTCCAGACAGGAAAGCATTGCGGTCAGTTCCTCCTCGGAAACGCCCGAAAAAAGCTGAGAGGAACGGATGATGGAAAAAAATTCTTTCATAAAAACCCTCTTTTCGTTGAAAATTCAACCGACTTGTTGAATTTAGCATACTATAATGAAAACAAAAAAGCAAGGAGGTTTTTATTGTGAAAAGAAGAATCATTGAAATTGATCAGAATAAATGCAATGGCTGCGGTGCTTGTGCCGCCGCTTGTCACGAAGGCGCAATCGCTATGGTAAACGGGAAGGCGCAGCTGATGCGCGATGACTACTGCGATGGTCTGGGCGATTGCCTGCCTACCTGCCCCACTGCCGCGATTACCTTTGTGGAGCGCGAAGCGGCAGCGTATGATGAAAAGGCTGTGGAGGAAAATAAGCGTAGAAGGCTACAGGAAAAAATGCAGACAGAAGGGATGACACTCCCCTGCGGATGTCCGGGAAGCCAGTCCAGAACAATCGCACACGAAGAATCCGCCGCGGCTTGCAATACAGAGGCGGTCAGCCGCCTGTCCCAGTGGCCTGTGCAGATTAAGCTGGTTCCTGCACGCGCACCGTATTTTGACGGCGCAAAGCTGCTGATTGCCGCAGACTGCACCGCGTATGCCTATGCCGCCTTCCACGAAAAATTCATCAAGGGACATATCACCCTTGTGGGCTGTCCGAAGCTGGACAGTGTGGATTATTCCGAGAAGCTGACCGAAATCATTCGTGAGAACGATATCAAAAGCGTCACCATTGTCCGCATGGAGGTTCCCTGCTGCGGCGGTCTGGAATTTGCGGCAAAAACGGCATTACAGCAGAGTGGGAAATTCATTCCATGGCAGGTTGTGACCATCTCCACAGACGGCAGAATTCTGGATTAAAAAGAGGACAAAGAAGAAAGCGAGGGTTTCAAATGGGCAACAAAATGTTTTGTTTTCAGTGTGAGCAGACGGCAGGATGTACCGGCTGTATGGGAAATGCAGGCGTTTGCGGCAAAACTGCTGATGTGGCACAGCTGCAGGATGAGCTGACAGGGGCGCTGATTGGGCTTGCGCGCGCAACGGACAATGCCCCCGATGTGAATGACGGCACATGGCGGCTGATGATTGAGGGATTATTTACCACCGTTACAAATGTAAGCTTCAACGAAAAGACACTGCGCGAGCTGATTGACCGCGTACATGCGGAAAAGGCAAGGCTTGTGCCTGACTGTTCGGACTGCGCTGCTCCGTGCGGTCGCGCTGCCGATTACGATATGACGAATCTCTGGAATGCGCAGGAGGATATCCGCAGCCTGAAATCCCTGATTCTGTTCGGGGTGCGCGGCATGGCGGCCTATGCGCATCATGCCCTGGTGCTGGGCTATACCGATGATGCGGTGAACGATTTCTTCGCAAAGGCGCTTTTTGCTGTCGGCGAGGATTGGGGCATGGAGGAGCTGCTGCCCATCGTGATGGAGGTCGGTGAGAAAAACCTCAAGTGCATGGCGCTTCTGGATCAGGCAAATACCGAAAGCTATGGCACACCCACACCTGTTACCGTTCCGCTGACTGTGGAAAAGGGGCCGTTTATTGTGATTTCCGGTCACGATCTGCATGATCTCAAGCTACTGCTGGAGCAGACCGAGGGCAGGGGTATCAATATTTATACCCATGGCGAAATGCTGCCTGCACATGGTTATCCCGAATTGAAAAAATATGCGCATCTCAAGGGCAACTTCGGCACAGCATGGCAGAATCAGCAGAAGGAATTTGCAGAGCTGCCTGCGCCGGTGCTGTTTACCACCAACTGTCTGATGCCGCCGAAGGCAAGCTATGTCGACCGCGTATTCACCACAGAGGTGGTATCCTATCCCGAAATGACGCATATCGGCGCGGATAAGGACTTCACCCCTGTGATTGAAAAGGCGCTGGAGCTGGGCGGTTATGCCGAGGATAGGATGCTTACAGGCATCAATGGCGGCAATACAGTGATGACAGGCTTTGCCCGCGGCACGGTGCTTGGGGTGGCGGATAAAGTCATCGAGGCTGTGAAGGCCGGCGCAATCAGACATTTCTTCCTTGTTGCAGGCTGCGACGGGGCGCGTCCCGGACGCAATTACTATACGGAGTTCGTAAAACAGACCCCTGCGGATACGGTTGTGCTGACGCTTGCCTGTGGCAAATACCGCTTCAATGACCTTGACCTTGGCACCATTGGCGGTCTGCCCCGTCTGATGGATATCGGGCAGTGCAATGATGCTTACAGTGCGATTCAGATTGCCGTTGCGCTTGCCGATGCGTTCGGCTGCGGCGTGAATGATTTGCCGCTGTCCATGGTGCTTTCCTGGTATGAGCAGAAGGCGGTGTGTATCCTGCTGACCCTGCTGTATTTGGGCATCAAGAACATTCGCCTTGGCCCGACTCTGCCGGCATTTGTTTCGCCCAATGTGCTGCAGTACCTTGTGGAGAATTTCGGGATTGCACCAATCACGACTCCGGAGGCGGATTTGAAGCAGCTGCTGCAGGAGGCTTAAATAAATAAGATATCTCTCATGAGAAGGCAGTCCAAGGGGATTGCCTTCTTTTTTATTGTAGTGCCTTTAAACGAAACAAAACCATCCTCTTACGAAAAAATATTACAAATTTTGTAAAATTATATATGTCTTTTTGACTATCTTTTTATATCTTCCTAAATGTCCGCAAAGCCTTATTTTATCGGCTCTACGGGCATTTTGCTTTTGTGGT
>OLFU01001094.1_pt1 | contig 28402 bp, 25 predicted proteins | sample 1605161 | NCBI WGS metagenome assembly OLFU01 (sample SAMEA3888914, study PRJEB22519) | human gut metagenome | biome: human gut; feature: human-associated habitat; material: faeces | place: Denmark | collected 2011
TAGCGTTCATCCTGAGCCAGGATCAAACTCTTCATTGTAAAAGTATTGTTAATCATTCCATATAGGAACGGTTGTTGCTCTGTTCAGGACGCTCGAATTTAAAAAGTATCTATTACCTATTTAATAAGTAATGACGGTTCTTTTTATTTTACCCAAGACCGTTTCTTTTTTGAGAAACAAGTCTTGCTCTTGTACTACTTGTATTGTTTATGTAAATCTCTTCAAAGATCGCTTCTTTTATGTCGGCTTTCTTTTCAGGAAAGCGGATGCAAAGGTAAAAACTTTTAAGTATATCTTCCAAATATTTTCGGAAGTTTTTTTCATCTTTCCTTTTTCCCGTCATCTCTCTTGCGAAAGGGAGAACAAAAGAAAGATTGTTTTACCGACCCGGATTCAAGAAAAAGTGTGTCAACCAACGCTGCTTACTTTTTGAAAGCGGGTGCAAAGGTAAGAACTTTATTTCATATCTTCCAAATGTTTTCGGAAGTTTTTTTTCATTCTGCTTTTTCAAAGGGGGAATTCCAGAAAGAAACAAGCCCCAAGCAAAAGAAATATGTAAGAGTTCCTACGCCGTTCCTGTCAGAATGTCAAAACATCGCTGCTCCCGTTCTCGAAAGCGGGTGCAAAAGTAGGACTTTATAACATACACACCAAATATATAAGGGGATTTTTTCGCGTTTCTCTTGAACATTTTTATAAAACGCTGATTGACAAATGTGTTGAAGAACATGTTTTTTTAAGGAGGATGGAAAGTCTGGCAAAAGGGATACATTATAATATATGCGCATGCGCGCGGAAAGAAAGCAACGGAAGGCTGAAAGAAAACACGGAGATACGGAAGGGCATTGTATGACACCCGGGTCTTGGCATATCTGACATCCGGGTCTCGGCACGTCTGACATCCGGGTCTCGGTATGCACGACACCCGGGTGTCGGACACAAGAAAAAGGCTAACAGGACTAACGGCACAGGAAGAAAACAATACGGAAACATACAAGGAAAAGAAATACAAACAGAAAGACGGCAGAGAAAAAGATACAAAAAAAACAACGGCACAGCAAAAGAACAGACACAGAAAATTGGAGAAAGGCGGCAGGCAGCCCGGAAAACACGAAGCAAGTCACAACCCAACAAACCTGTTAAAGGAAGACGCACGTTGTATTAAATGTTAACAGAAGCAACAGTCTCATAAACCGTGTTACCAAACAACAGATTTCCAGAAAAAATATTGGATAATACCAGGAATAGAATAACTTTGCAATGTGTTTTTCATAGTATTAGATTTAAGGTTAACAAAAAGATTGGCTGTCTGGGATAGATAGCCTTTTTTTATGCCCATATATTAAAGAGGAAAGCTTAATATTCTGACTGTCAAATAATTAATCAAAGGTGGTAGAACGGATAAATAGCCGAAATAAACAAAAATAGCGGGTAACCTCTATTCTTATGTAGGCTGTTATGTAGGCAAAAAATTGGTCTACATGAGTACACGTAAAACCTAATTAAAATGTATTCGATCAACATTAAAGGAAAAGTGACCTCAAAAGACAAAAAACTGGTGAAACTGGAAATGATCTTCTTCCAAACAGGCTACAACAGAGTTTCTAAGGTGCTAAATATCACCGGTCCCATCAAAGACTGGGACAATGCGTCACAATCATTTATTTCCAAATCAAGCGATGCCATCAAAAAGAACAAGATGTTGCTTGATCTGAAATTAAAGTATCAGAAGATTGCGGAAGAATGGGAAGAGGAAGGACGTAAATGGAGTCCGACCGAACTGGCACTTAGTCTTGATAAAAAGAAAGGGAAGGAAATGAAAGAGGAAGACCGTTCTCTGTCCGTTTCCCAGATGATTGATTATTTGATTAAAAAATTCTCTGAAAAGGAAAAAGAGAAAAACGGCAAGATTGTGAAAAGCCTGGCGAGTGTAAAGGACTATAAAATCATAAAGAAGGCTTTGGAAGAGTTCACACAAAAGAAATACAATAAATCATTATCCGTGTTTTATTTCAGTGACATAACAAAACAGTTCCTCTTGGATTTTGTTCTATATACACAAAAAAAAGGAATTGCCAATGGTAATAAAGCAGGCTTGAACCAGAAGTTGCGTAAACTGAGAGCTATAGTCAACTATGCCAAAGGGCTGAATATGCACGGTGCTGATCCGGAAATATTCGGCTGTGTGGAGGATAAGATGAAATGGCACAAGTTTGAACCGAGAACTGTTTCCAAGAGAGTGATACAGTTAATTGAGAATGTTGATAGAAGCTTGCTTACACCTAAAGAGGAATTTTGCTTGGATTTATTTCTTTTCAGTTATTACACAGGAGGTATGGCCAATGTGGATGTCTGTCATTTGACGTACAATATGATTCAAGGAAACCAGGTTATCTATGAACGGATGAAATTCCCGAAAATTGGAAAACCCTTGTTGATAGAGAAATCAAAACTAATTATTGAGAAATATGAAGGCCAAGGCATCGACAACTATGTATTCCCTATATTCACAAAAAAACATACCACAGAGGCTAAAATGCGTAATAGAGTCATTCAAATTTCTAATAGAGTCAGCAAGACGTTGACTAAAGTTTGTAATATTCTGGATATAAAAGAGAATATAACTTGGTATTCTGCACGAGGTACATTTATCTCCCGTATGGTAGATGCCGGTTGTTCTCCTGCTGTTACGGCAGAACAAGCAGGAAACAGTGTTGCGGTAATCTTTAAGCACTATTACAAGTTCACCGAAGGCGAAACCTTATTGACAAAAATGAATTCTGTATTCTAAAGTGGCAACCAATAAGTTAGAATTTCCAGATATTTTAATGGATGAAGCCGGATTTGACAGGGCTATTGTTTTATTATTCGGGAAGTTTCGCTATCATTGTTGCAATGAAGACGACAGGCTGGGTATGATTCCTGCCGTCTTTATACCCAGCCTGGAAATAGACGGGGGATATACACATTGTACGTTCGCTGAACGTCTTGGAATAGAAAAACTTGCACTTTTCAAAAAGGCAAGATGTATACGCAATGTTCATGCTGTGTATGCTTATATAAAATGAGTTCACGCTGTTCTTTTGGGTACAAGGCGAGCATAACTATTAAAATATTATTGATATGAAACAAATTACTTTGTACGTGTACCGATTCATTTGGGCTGGCCAATTGTAGCGAAAAAGACTTTGGTTGTAACGAACAATGCTATCAAACTGACTGAGAATGAACGAGTGCAGTTCATTACAGGGGATGTAGTGGCAGAACTGCAGAGAATAAAAGAGGATGGTGACGGTACGGTGGTGGCTTACGGTAAGGAGATTGGAACTCTGCTTTTGGATAACGGGTTGGCGGACGAAATCACAGTAACGACCGTACCGATACTGGTCGGAGGTGATGAGAAAGCACTGAAATGCGGATTGAGTGACGGTGGAACTTGGATTGTGCGGTCGAACAAGATGCTGGTGGATGGTAAAATGCGGACAGTGTACGGAAAGGTGTGATGACGAAATACAAAAGAAATGTGTCATAATTTGCCACAGATTACGCAGATGTACATAGACTAAATTTAACTAACAGATGGTGCTCTGTAATATTTGTCTGCGTAAATCCGTGTAATTCTGTGAATATAATTTTTGGCACATTCTCTTGGGTTTTCAATAAAGAATAAATAAAATAATGGACTATATATAATTATCCGGTATTGGGAGTATAGTATTGTCCACTTAAAGATTAGGAATATCTCCTTGAAACGGGTTTGATAAGCAAGTCGATGTGCTCGTGTTCAAGAATAAGCTTCATAGCCTTGTAGATGGGCATCTTCTCAATGCCAGCAATCTTTAGAGCTTCCATTTTAATGGTATTCTCAACCAGCTGTAAATAGTCCTCCTCTTTCAGCTCAACATATTTTTGTGACTGGGATTTCAATTTTGCCATATCATTAATTGTCTTTATTATTTATTTCCGAAATCAGCAGGAATCTCGCCCCATAAGTGCTTGTCCCAATACAATACCTCTATATCCACTATCCTTGCTTCCATTACCTTGAGAAATATCTCCGCTTTCTGTAATGCCGGACATGTGCGTGAGGAAGCGGTCTGTCTATTATTATACCATGTAATACCCGTTATACTGTCGGAATAGATTGTGCGCGGAGTTCCCGGATGCTCTAAAATATACTTGACAGCTGTCACAATACCGAGAAACTCCCCGATATTGTTTGTCCAGTTGCCAATTGACTCCGAAAAGAGTTCCATTCCAGAAGAGAGGTCGACAGCCCGGAAGCGTGTCAATCTCTCTTTTGCCTTATGGGTACCATCGGTCGCTATGCCTATCTTTGGTTTTCCTTTCATTTGCCTCTTCCCGAATGTCCGTTTTTCGTGTAGATGAATCCGTCAGATTCCATGCGTCGTACCAAAGCCTGTGCTTGGTTCAGGTAATCGTTGATTACATTCTCCTGATGCCTGATATCCTTGCGCCCTTTGAGAATTTCCAATACACCGTCTATTGTACGGCTCATAGCACTCTTTCCGTCCTTGGGATCGAAGAAAATCTTTTTGTTGCCGAATGTCACAGTTACTTGATACAATGTTTTCGGGACAATTATTGTTTCCACATGCGCTTGAAACAAGACAGGGGTAGCAGCAACCACTACATGCCCTTTGGCGTTGTGCATGGGTTTCAACTCTACCGAATAGAGGATGTTTGGCTCAATAGTTCCTTTCAGATCTTCTGAAAGAACACATATTTGTTTGCCAAATCTTGAGTCTTCACGAACTCCCATCAATTTACGTGTTTTGGAGTGGCGCGAAACGAATCCGATCAGTTCGCCTGTCCGCTCCGATTTCGCAAACTTCAGTTGCGATTTTTCCGATGTCATATTACAGGTCTTTCATATTCAATCTATTACTTTCAATTAACAATATGTCTTTAATAACTCACTTTATCATGCAAATATATATCAAATAAGCGTATTGACAAAGTGTTTTAATCATTAGTTTTCAGGTAATTATGTACGAATATATAGAGAAAGACTGCACTTAGTACAGTCTTTCTTCCTCTGTAAAATGGCTGAAACGTTCATCAGTATCAGAGGTTTGCAGAAGATAACGGCATTTCCAATATCGGTAAATCCGCCCACCGTTAGGTATATAGTAATTTATATCGTCGGCGTTCAGATATTGGTTTCCCTGTTCTGTGCCGTGATGCATCCATCTGGCACATCCCGGCAGATTAGGGTTGTCCCGGACATAAAAATCCATCTTCTCTTTCCCTGTTACGAAAATGTTATGTACGCGGATATCCTTGTCAATCGGAAACCTGTAAACGTATAGGGCGAAGTCGCAAATATCCGTTTCCAAAAGATTGTTTCCAAAATGTATCGGAGCTTCCTTTTCCAGACTTTCAAAACCATTCCGTACGCTTGTCCGTGTGCATATTTCCGCAAACCGTTCATCTGTTACAGGTTCGGCTGTTGCATATACCACCCGGAAACCATTGTTCGTACTGTCCCTGACCATGACATGGGCCACTATCTCGGAAGATTTGTTGATACTGTTGTCCATTGGATCAGTCTTATCGGGAATACACATCCGTAACAGTCCTACCACAATGACAAGAAATACCAATATCGCCCGTGGACCGATTGTAGTTGTCATGAAAACAAACTCATCAGCCTGCTTTCTTAACTGTTTCATAGAATTTTGAGGATGTGGCGGCCGGATGCACCCCGGAACTCGGACACGCATACTTCATGTCCTGCATCCAACAACCGGTTTCGGCATTCCTCCATGGCAGTATCTGATATCCTGACAGCAGGAATATTCGCCGCCGTCATCTTGAAAAGAGGCGCTTCCATGATCCGGGAAATCGTTTCGGCGTCTTCAAAATACGCTTCGTATGAATCACCTACATGGAAAAGGGTAATAGTTTCCATGCCATGCTTTTCTTTCATACCTCCGTAACACTGACGGATAATCTGTTCCTTTTTCATATAATATATGTGTATGGTTTGGTGCCTGCCAAACATAAAAAGTGCCTGCAACCAATTCAGTTGTTGGGGGTTCATCCGAAAGGTATATACAGACTTTTTTATTGGACAAATATACAATAAATTGCGGACTCGCCCCACTTTTTATAAGCGGAACTATTCTCTCATTTTCACCTCCTTTTTTCAAACTCCTCGCTGATGGTTTTAACGAATTGTTCATATTGTCTATCCTATGGCTTTTACTACAGGCTTTACCATGGAACGGAGGTGTAAAAAGTAGCTCAAGTTCTCGTTTATAGAAAATCCACCAGTAAGGACAGCGCATGCTTTAATACGGCAATATTTTCCGTACATAGCGTAATCACCCGTGGTTTTGATAAGACCATACTCGGTAACAGTTCCGGTAGCGTATCAAGTATCGAGTGTATGACCTCTTTTAGAAAGCTCGGACTTTCTTCCGTTCTCTTCCTCCTGCTTCCTTTTCTGTCGGTATTGCTTCCTTCCGTATGATAAAAAGCCTCAAAACGTTTACGGTATTTTTCTGTCAGTTCTTTAACACCTGTTTCCTGACTCATTCCGTCCGGTTCAAAGCCCATGTTTTTAGCTGCAATGTAAATCAGTGCAGATTTATTCAACACATCTACCTGGTCAAAAGCAGACATAATATCCACATCTACAGCAAAGACTCCATGCTTTTCCCACATAGCTACATCATAATCGTTCAAAGCCTCAATAGTAGCGTCAGCCAATTTTACCGAACTTGGCAATTCATAAGGGATTATACCCAATCCACGAGGACAGAACGCCTTTGTTTCCGGAATCATACTCCAAAGCAGATTGGTAGCCACATCCTTCTCCAGGAACTTCTTGTTATGGGTCATAGCAATCAATTCGATAGGATGTGTATGCAAGGATGCTCTGTAAGGAGAGCCTTTTTCAAGCAGATAATTATGCACGGCAAGATGAGAAGGCAATTCCGATGTAGGCATTACAGGCTGGTCTGCTATAATTACGTAGCTGGCACAGTCATCCAGAATACGGATGATTGAACCGTTTGCCATAGGCCAACGTGCCAAATCACGCATACGCATCTGAGTACCTTTACAATAAAAATAACAACCTTTCAGATAAGGGAGTACCTTTCCTATCTGTTTTACTTCGCTGATAGCCGGCAAAGCCCGGATTTCATCATCTACATATTCAGTGATGTTTAAAGTTATATTACCACCATTACGTTCCGCCCAACCTTTTTGCCAAAGATAACCGGCCACTTCTGCCGCTTGATTGACTTCATAAGCCAATTCGGGACGATTTTCAAGAATTGATTTCATGTGTCTATTTAATTACAGTTTATTAGATATTATTTTCATGCTTGCGCCATCGCCACTACAATGATAGAAGCAATGAGAACGGCCAATCCCAATATTAATACGCCTATTGTACGGGAACCGCACCCCTTCCATTCTTTCAGCAGGATTCCCCAGACATTACTGAATGTAACATTCAGCGACATCAGTATACTCCAGGAAAATGCAAGCAATATCGGACTGCCGCCTAAAAAACTCTTACCCATTTCCAGACCGAAGAATTGCGAATACCATAATACTCCGGCAAGAGCACAGAACAAAACATTATTCACAAGGACATCGCCGCTGACCGACAAATACTCCTTACCCGTCCTATTCTTTATATTTTGCTGGATACAATAAGCCGCATTCGTACAGAACCCGCCCAAAGTTACCAGAAAGATAACAGGAAGTCCGGCATACAACGGAGCCACCCCACCTGCCAGCGCCGCCTCCTTAATAGGCGTTCCGGCATCCAGGCCGAGGGCAAAACAGGCACTCATCACACCTGCCAGCAAAGCAACCAGCAACCCTTTTGTCAACGCAAAATCTTTCACGGCAGCCTTTTTTTCCTCCTCACTCATATTTCTGGAGCGTAGGCTGCCCGCATAACCGATAATGGCAATTCCCGCCAAAGTGATGCAAACACCAATAAGGAGCATCAGACCGTCACCGTACAGCAAATCTTTCCCTGCAAACAGAGCCGGGAACAGGGTTCCGAAACCGGCACAGGTACCCAAAGCTATACTTTGTCCTAAAGCAACGCCCAAATAGCGCATACTCAATCCGAATGTCAGACCGCCGACACCCCAAAGGACACCGTAAATAATAGCCGGCAATGCACCACCGGCTCCCCAAAGTTCTATCAGGCTGCCATCGGCAGGAATGGCAAGTAAAGCGCCGAGCAGCGGAAAAACAAGCCAGGCAAAAATGCCCTGTACCAACCAGAAGTTTTCCCAGGACCAACCTTTGACTTTATTGATAGGTACATACGAGCTGCTCTGCCCAAAGCTTCCCACAGCGATAATTAATAATCCTATTAGTGTATTCATGATAATCAACGGTTAATGTTCTATGAGTAATGAAAGTAGCGGGCAAAGATATGCTTTCCCCGCTAAACACTATCACTAACTCTGATAAACTTAGTTACGTCTGGATGTAACCTCAGCTTCGTATTTTTCTATTTCAGCAATGAATTCTTCACCTACCGGAACATTATTCTTCAAACAGAACATATCCCAAACGGCATTCCAAGGCAAAGCTTTAGCTTCTTCCAACAGGGCAAGACGCTGGAAGCCCTGACCGGCAGCCTCATACTCGCGAAGTTTAGCCAACGGTTCCAGCAATGCCCGCAACATACATTTCTGTGCGGCACGGGTACCGATGACATAAGCGCCTATACGGTTGATGGAAGCATCGAAATAATCAAGACCGATGTGTACACGGTCCAAGGCATTGCAACGGACAATCTCCTGGAAGAGTTCGAGAGTCGGGTCATCCATAATAGTCACATGGTCGGAATCCCAACGTATCGGACGACTTACATGAAGCATCAGTTCGGGTACGAACAGCAACATGGACGAAACTTTATCAGCAGCACTCTCCGTAGGATGGAAGTGACCCGTATCGATTGTTATCAGTTTCTGGTGTTGCACGCTATAACCTACACAGAATTCATTAGAGCCCACTGTATAGCTTTCCAGACCGATACCGAATACTTTAGATTCCAGACAGTCCTTCATATTTTTATATTCCGTAGCAAAAATCCGGTCGAGAGAGTCTTTAAACAGTTCACGGTATTTCATACGGTTTACCGTAACATCCTTGCTACCGTCGTGTACCCAAAGATTCATGATGCAAGGATCGCCCTGACGGCGTCCCATCTCTTCCGCAATGGCACGGCAGCGCTTGGTATGTTCAATCCAGAAATCACGGATGCCTTTATCCGGATTGGCTAAAGACAAGTTACCGCTTTTAGGATGTGAGAAAGAAGTCGAGTTGAAATCCAGTTTCATCCCGTTTTCAGCCGCCCATTGCATCCAGCTTTCAAAATGTTTCACTTCCACCTGGTCACGGTCAACAAACGTACCGCCGAAATCACCGTAAATTTCATGCAGATTCAAGCGATGTTTGCCCGGTATATAAGAAGCGGCCTTTAAGATGTCGCTACGCAATTCTTCCATATTACGGGCCTTACCGGGATAATTACCTGTAGTCTGGATACCGCCGGTCAGCGAGCTGCCCGACTCAAAGCCGATAACATCATCGGCCTGCCAGCAGTGCATGGAGATTGCAACCTTCTGGAGCTGTTCCATTACCTTTTCCACATCTATCCCAAGAGCAGCATAACGTTCCTTTGCCACTTCATAAGCCTTTGTTATTAATTCTTCTTTCATGATACTGATTTATTTAATATGATTTTAAACATTAATGATTCATTGTCACCTGTTTGAAGTGTAAATATGCGGCATCCCACACGTCCGTATCTTCCGGATAGAAAGTTTCCAAAGAAATAGAGCGATTGATCAACTGGCGCATGGAAGCAATATCCTTTGCCGTTCCCGCCGCCAATGCCTGAATCATGATATTACCGATTGCCGTAGCCTCAGACGGGCCTGCCACAACAGAAATACCGACAGCATTGGCTGTCCAACGGTTCAATAATTCATTACGGCTTCCTCCGCCAATAACGTGAAGTGTCTCTATCGGGTGAGGAGAAAGAGTGCGAAGATTATCCAAAACCTGACGATAGCGCAGAGCAAGGCTCTCAAAGATACAACGTACAATTTGCCCCCGTGTCTGCGGAACAGGCTGATGAGAATCCGAACAGAACGTCTGTATAGCCTGTTCCATATCGGCAGGATTAGCAAACAGGACATCATCAGGATTAATCAGACTGCGGAACGGCTCACTGGCATTCGCTTCGGCTATCAGTTCCGGATAAGATGTCTGTCCCCACGCCGCACGGCAGCGTTCCAACAGCCACATCCCACAAATATTTTTCAATAGACGGATAGTGCCATCCACACCGCCTTCATTCGTAAAATTCAAAGATTCGGTTTCCTCTGTAATAACCGGCCCCTTCGTTTCCACTCCCATTAAAGACCAGGTTCCGCTGCTCAGATAGGCAAAATCAGGATTCATTGCAGGAACCGAAGCCACAGCAGAAGCCGTATCATGCCCGGCAACTGCGATTACAGGTATATCTCCCAATCCGGTCATGCGCTGTACTTCCTTTGTCAATGTTCCTATTTTCTCACCGGGATAAACAAAACGGCCGAAATTACTTTCCGTCAGTCCGAGTTCGCGCAATAAAGCATCTTCCGGTTTACGGGTGTTTGCATTGACCAACTGCGCCGTACTGGCAATGGTATATTCCGTTACCATTTCACCGGTCAGCATATAACTCAAAGCATCCGGTATAAAAAGCAATTTATCGGCAGCGGCCAATGCACTGTCATTATTACGTCTCAATGTATCAAGCTGGAACAAAGAGTTGAAATTCATCACTTGAATACCCGTCCACTCATAGACCTGCTTGCGGGCAACCTTTTTAAAGAAAGCCTCAGGCGCTCCGGCTGTATGAGGATCACGGTACGAATAAGGCTGACGAAGAAATCCGCCGTCTTTACCTACACAGACAAAATCCACTCCCCATGTATCAATACCGATGGAAGTAATTTCCACATCCTTCTTCTGAGCGACTATTTTCAGTCCTTCGATAATATGCCGGTAAAGCTCATATATATCCCAATAAAAATGTCCGCCGGTTTCAATCAGATGATTCGGGAACCGATTCACATCTTCCATTTCCAATCCTTCCGGTGTGAAAGTTCCCAAGATGGTACGGCCGCTGGTAGCTCCCAAATCGACCGCAAAAAAACATTGTTTCATGGTAATTAGTTTTAGTCGCTATTTCATGATACAAAAATAGGGGAATCATCCCCTATTCCTTGTACTTATTTTGACTGAAAGGGTGTCAGATTTGACAATCCGTTTCATCCGCTATTACCACATCCGGTCTTCTATTTCACATCCTCACAAAAACGGGTGACAATTTGCTCGCCTTCCGTATTCCGGATGGTTACGTTCTTCATCGTAACGGCCTTGCTATAAACAAATTCGGCTCCCAATCGGGAAGTTATATCAACATCTTCCAAAACCACATTTTCAATCGGCATTTCCGGGATACCGTTGAAGAACAATGCACGACGGGCGCCTGCGCATACCAAATTCTTCACATGAATATTCCGGAAACAAGGAGTTGTTTCATCCACAGGAAGAGGCTCTACTTTAGCCGGAACTTTTTCACCGCTCTCCAACACTTCAACGGCAGATTTTCCACCATAATAAAGATTGAAAGTAATCGGTTCGGTCGGAATATCCATCATAGACACATTGGTAATCCATATATTTTCAACAATACCGCCACGACCGCGCTTGCTCTTAAAACGCAGTCCCACATCCGTTCCCAGGAACTGGCAATTGCTGACGGATACATTACGTACCCCGCCACTCATCTCACTGCCGACAACGAAACCTCCATGACCTTTAAATACCGTACAGCCATCTACCACTACATTTTCGCAAGGACGTGCACGACGGCGGCCATCTTCATCCTTACCGCTTTTCAGACAGATTCCGTCATCCCCCACATCAAAGGTAGAATTCACAATCAGCGCGTTTTTACAAGATTCCAAATCCAGCCCGTCACCGTTCTGCGCATAGCTCGGATTACGCACCTGCACATCTTCAACCAGCACATTCTCACACATCAGCGGATGCAGGTTCCATGCCGGAGAGTTCTGGAAAATCACCCCTTGCAACCACACATTCTTACACTCTATCAGACTCACCATCACCGGACGAAGGAAATGACGGACACTTTGCCACTCTTCTTCCGTTTTCAGATTCTGGGGGACATTCATATTGCTGATAGTATCCCCTTTCAAAGTTTCAGGATAAGGGAACCAGTAGGTAGGACGTTTATATACACCGCCACGGGCTGTTGTCTGCTTCCAGACGCTCTCCGTAACCTTCTCACGCTTCAACGGACGCCAGTAATGGCCGTTTCCGTCAATTGCCCCTTCGCCGGTTATAGCTACATTTTCCAGGTTACGGCCGGAAATCGGAGACTGGCAACGACGGGTATCCAACCCCTCAAATACTGTTTCCACCAAAGGATAGAGGTCCACATCAGGAGAGAAAAGGATAACAGCCCCTTTTTCCAAATGCAAGTCAATATTGCTTTTCAATACGATTGGTCCTGTAAGCCAAACACCGGCAGGAACAACAAGATGCCCTCCCCCTTGTTCGGAAAGGGCATTGATTGCATCGGCAAAAGCCGATGTACATAGAGTTTCCCCATTACCGACGGCATTAAACTCTTTCAAATTGACCGTACGGTCGGGAAATCTCGGCGCTTCCACACGAGGCATGTCAAAAGGCAGGTTACGATAGACAGCTTCATACTTATAGTCCGCAGACTGGCAAGAACTGAATATCCATAAACAAACAGCAGCAATTACATACAATGGTTTTGTCATTCTTAATAGCGTTTTAAAGTTAGCAAACATACCGGAACATCTTATTCCGATACATGTATTAATTATCTCCTAAATAATAAGACGGTACGGGTGCTTGAGGATACCCCATGCTACGATGAGCCACATAACTACGGTACAAAGCGTCCTGCATCAACGTTACCCTACGGTCTGTCGCAGGAATATCGGTGCGGTAAATACGCAGTTCGCCGGGCAAAGCCGTTATCAGTTCCTCACGCCAGTCACCTTCCATATCAGCCATCAGTAATATATCCCCCTTGATATTTTCCGTCAATATCTCACCTTTCCATTTCCAGATACTCTGACTACGTCCACCGGAAGAGGAGCCTGCTCCCCAACGGTTATCGTCTCCCTTAAATGTCTCACGCAACAAATCAGCATCCCACCATATCCAGTTACGGCAGCCGGGAATCTCATCTTGAGCTACTTGCAGTTTCTTCCCGTTGGCAGTAAGCAAATATCTGTCGGTACTTCCCCCCTTACGGTCTTCGCTGGCAAAACACTCCAAACCGGGATGAGCAGGATCAAAATCCGTTACCATACCGTCACCTACATGATAAGTAGTATGACCGATGCTCCATATCAATTTACCCGTAGCCGCATCCACTACTGAAACACCACGGCCATCTTCCTTTTTGGGTTCACTTACCATAAACACCTGCATACCTTCCCTATCGGGATGCAACTTGCAAAGATATGCCTTGTCGCTATGTCCCAAGCCCGAAGACCACAAAAGTGTTCCGTTATCATCAAGCATACAGGAACCTAACATAACCTCATCACGGCCGTCACCGTCCACATCGGCAGTAACCATGCTGTGCGCACCCATACTACGGACAACAGGATTCTCCTCATCACCGTCCCAACGCCATGCACGTTCCAATTTACCGTTTTTCAACATCCAGGCATCCACAACCATCAGCTTGTAAGTGCCGCGTGCCGCCAATATAAACGGGGTCTTTCCGTCTAAATAGGCAACTCCCATCTGGTTACGATTCTGACGAATCAGATTTCCGTAACGGTCATTGCGCTCAGGCCAATCCACCCGGTCTATCTCCTGTCCGGTCATGCCGTCCAATACGGAAAGATATTCACTCCCGCCGCAAACACGTCCTTTCTCGTTTTTCACATAGTCAGTGCCTGCTGTTTTAATCGCCACCTCAGCCTTACCGTCACCATTGAAATCGTATACGATGAAAGGCGAGTACCAGATACCCGGTTCAATCCCCGGTCCCATATCGTATGTCCATAGGTAAGTACCGTCACTCAAATAAGCGGATATTTTATACGTTTTTCCGGTAGTATCACCCGGCATGCCCGGATCTACGTTCGTTTCAGGAGTACGGACGATATAATCATAAGTTCCGTCCCCGTTCAGGTCGGCCAATGCTATCTTTCCTGCTTTTGCATTATCTTTCAAGCGGATAGATGTATAAGGCTTCAAATCGGACAACACAACCTTCCGTTTTTCCGATACAACCGGCTTCTGTCCTTTGACAACAGCTTCCACCCAATAGACGGCTTGTGCATGAGGAGCGGTGTCCACAAAGTCACAAGTACGGGAAACGGCCTTTTTCGTCAGGCGGCAAGCCTTTCCGCCCACCTCACGATATACATGGAAAGCCGTAGCGGGAGCATCCGATGCCAGCAAACGCCAGCTGAGATACACGGATTTGCCGTCCCGGGAAGGGGCAACCGCCAGTCCGCGATTTAAATTTTCAGTAATCCGCTCTTGGGCAAATCCCTCTACCAACGGTTTCGGTTCATGCTTAGGATCAAGGATTTCATAGAAATAGTTTCGTTCACGCGGGTCTTGAGCATATAAAGAGCAGAAAGCGCAAACAAGCGCTACTCCGCCCAAACTGATTTTTTTCATTGCATTTCGTTTTTAGTTATCTTCAGTGGTATAATACGTACAGGGCCTAATAATCCGCTTGGCACAGGTTCCCAACCGGCATAAGTCCCTTTTTTATAACCAAGCGCTGCAATATTTATATCTTTGAAGATGCGCCACTTCACTCCACGGCGATCCATATCGGCTATGCGATTGGCAGGTAGATTGGTTACTTCTATTTCCAAAGTATTCTTTCCCGGACACAGGTATTGCCCGACGGAGCAACAATAGGGCACAGCCCATAAAGTGGCAACATTCCGGCCATTGATACGTACACGGGCACTTTCACGGACATCGCCAAGTGAGAGTAACCAGTCCTGGGCCGAGGCCGGATTTTCAATCACAAAAGTGGTTGTATAACAGCCTATTCCCATCGTCGTTTTAGCACCTTCAAAGGATAAATCCGTCCATGAGCCCAAAGCAACGGAATCCGGCACACTATGTACCGCAGGAGCGCTTTCCACAAACCGCAGGTTCCATAAGCCGGACAGTTCGACAGCTCCTCGTGCAGCAGTCTGATACTTCCATTCTGGAGCCTGTACGTCAACTTCCGTAAAAGTTTTCAATATGGCAGATTCTCCGGAAGCCAATTGCAAATAAACTTCCGTCTTTCCATCCTTCTGACGCAAGCGAGCCTTGCCGGAAACGCCGTTCATCGGATTATAAAGCATGGCCGAACGTGCAGGCACAGCCAACGGTATCCAACTTTCCGTATCTTTTCCGGTCAGTGCGGAAATGAAATAATGATAACCTTCCGGGTTCTTCCGACGGATACAGCTCAAATCAAAAGAAGTTTTCATCGCTTCCGGTATAGCAACAGTCTGCGCCAGTGTACGGACATAATCCGTACCGAAGAACACCGTCTTACCTTTACCTTGCTTATTTCCTAATTTCTTTACCTGCTCCAGAGTACCCTTAAAGTCCGTACGGCGCTGTTCCAACCTGGCATACCCCGGAACATCCTCCGGATACCGGTCCAGAAACACAACGGTCGCCCCCTCTTTTGCCAATTCGAGCAGGCGGGCAAGTACGTCCGCAGGCATTAAACGTGCACCGGGAACAACCAATGCTTTATAAGCTGTTCCGCCTGACGTCACAATTTTCTTATCACGGCAGGTGGCCGTACGAATGAAGTTATCGGAAATATAATCCATATCATAACCGGCATCGTTAATGCGGTGCACCGCTTCTATAAAGCCCGGAGCACGCCGTGCCATTTTATGAATATCAAACATCAGCAGACGTCCGTCCTGCTCCTGCCACATATCATATACCGGCAAATACACAAGGAAGTCATTATCCGGCTGTCCCATCTGCAAAAAACTCTGGCAACGGGATATATATTGAAAGAAAGCAGGCGCATCACGCCAGATGCTGTTCGTCGGACTCATATCCACCGTAGCATAAAACTTCCAGCCGGGCCAGGCAGCCTCAGCAGGAGAATAAGTCGTACCATGGAAGAAAGTATGGTTGACGCCGGAAACGAACATGAGGTCGATATCCGGCTTACACTGTGACAGAGAAGTGCGGAAATGTTCCGTCAGCCAAGTAAAAGTTTCCGAAGAAGTATAAGGTTTACCGGCAATATGAGCGCCCGAAGATGCGTATTTCAACATGGAGAGGTCGGAATCATTGGGACGCGTCAGCGAATCCTTACGCAATCCCCGTATACCGAAATCAGACAAACCGAAACCTTCACACTCCGGAATATCCACCGTGGCATAAAGGTCTATCAGATTTCCCGGCGAGCCATGAGCCTGATTTCTGGTTTTAGCCCCGTGCCGATGCGCCCACTCCGTCCACTGACGGGTGAAATTCTCCTGCAACAGTTCACCGAGAGTTTCACGATAATCGGAGATGATGCGCCGGGTCTTGTCCGAACGCTCCCCTGCCGCCAGAAACTCCGGCAGGTGTTCTTCCAGTTTATAACCGCGACGCGCCAGAAACTCATCAAAAAGTCCTTCCGACCAGTCCGCTCCGTAAACCTCATAGGAGTCGTTAAAGAAATTATGGGGATAAGCAGTAGCACCTCCTACCGTATCCTTGAACTTTCCGTCAAAAGCGCGTTCAAAGCGTCCGAGATAGTTTTTCACGGCACGGGCCGAGAAATGATTCATCACATACCCCTCACCGCCGGGTGCCGCACGCTTCACCTTCTGCAAAGTCTTGCCGCAAAAGGCGGCAATCAAACGCCAGCTCCCTTTCGGAGCTTTCCAGCATAACATTCCGTCTTTTACCTTATCCGTCAAATCCAGACACTTCCCCGTATCGGAAAAGGCCATCAGGCGCTCCAGTTTGGCATAAGGCTTTTGTTTTTTATCGGCAACCTCTATTCTCTGATCAAGCGTATTCCCGCCTTCTAACCGATATTCCGTAACAAACAGTTTGCAGGCGGCATCCTCTATCCCCACTTCAGGACCTCCGAAAGGCCAGCCGGTACCGGTGTTCATATCAATCTGCATGCCCAGACGAGACGCTTCACTTTCCGTATATTGCAGCATCTGCATCCATCGGGGAGAGAGAAACGGAATATCCTTCGCATCATTTCCCTGTACGCCATAAATCGGAGTAATCTCCATCGTACCCATTCCCGCCGCAGCATATGCTTCCAGATTACGGGTCAGGTTTTCCTTATCCACCGCACTTCCCATCCACCACCAGCGTGCAGCCGGTTTGGCATCCAAACCAATCTCCGGCCACGAAACATCTTGTGCAGACAAAAAACCTGCACAAAATGCAAACATGGCAATACAAAACAATCGATTCATACCTATTTTATTTTCTCCAGTTCCAGACATCCCATAATGAACGGTCCCGTTGCTTTGGCGTCATTATCCCTCATCTTTTCACCTATATAATATTCAAAACTTCCGTCGCGATACGGATGACCGCCCAAACCGCCAACCTGGCAACAACGGGTCAGAGTCAGCGTTCCGTCCTGTTTCTCCACCAGCAATTTATCTTTCAAGCCCCGCAGAGCCTTTTCCGCTACAGCGCGGTATCCGGCATAGATATATCCTTTATTCACTGCTTTTGCATAAGCATACATACATTGGGTGGTCACGGATGCCTCAGGGAAATTACCCTTGCGTTTAGGCTGGTCGATAACCTGATACCAAAGTCCCGCCTTATCCTGATATTTCGGCAATGTCTCCGCCAATCCGCGGATATAGCCAATCATGTCGGCACGTCCCGGATGATTTTCGGGTATATAGTCCAAAGCATCCACCAGCGCCATAAACCACCAGCCTATACTGCGCCCCCAAAAGTTGGGAGAATGTCCGGTTTCCGGATTCGCCCAACGCTGGCTCTTGCTTTCGTCCCACGCATGATGATACAGTCCTGTCTTGGCATCATAGGTATGTTTATGGCAGAGACGGAACTGTTTCACCGCCTCGTCAATCCATTCCGGTTTATTGAATTCCGCACCATACTGCGCCATAAACGGAGAAGCCATATACAGTCCGTCCAGCCACATCTGATGCTGATAAATCAGTTTATGCCAGAATCCACCTTCCAAAGTACGGGGCTGGTTCTTCAACTGTTTGATAAGGATATCCATTGCCGCTTTATATCGTTGGTCGCCGGTTTCACGATAAAGGTCAAACAGCACCTTTCCGGAGTTAATGAAATCCAGGTTATAAGTGGACTTATCATACAGATGGATTTCCCCCTTTTCATTAATCAGAGAGTCGGCCCATTGCTTCACATAATCATAGTAACGACGTTCGCCCGTTGCCTTCCACATCTGCAACATGGCGCAGCAACCCACTCCCTGGGCATAACCGAAGAACAGGCGCTTGCCGTGATCCAACCGGTAAGCCTGCGGAAAACGCATCATCTCGGAGTCGGCAAACCAACGTGCATACGAGCCTTGTTCCCATGTATCCGTACGGAAAGGCACTGCGGGCAAACCCGACTTATTATAAAGATTTACACGGAAGAAGTTACAAAAGCCGTAACGTACGGCAACCGGCTCCGCCACCTGCGGAGCGAAAACTTCCAGCCGGCTGCCTTTTATCACAGCCACCGCCGGATAGAAACGCCGGTCGGCTCCCGCAACCAGAAAGCCCTTGACCGGAGCATTCTCAGGTGTCATCAAACCATCTTCGGCATATTCAAAACTCAATATAGCCTTATTGCCGCTGACTTTCATCGTTTTGAAGAGCGGGCCGGAGTATGCCACATCCTTCCCATATTGTTTGGCAAGCGCCCACAAAGCCATGCGTTCACCCGCCACGCGCTTATTACGCGGATGAATATCCGTAGAATCCGCCGCATCCGTAACAACCGCCATGCCCACATTCTTCAGCCCGCTTTGCCATGTTTTGAGCTGTGCTTCACGAATACCGGCCGGCTGTCCTTTATGCGGAGCAATCTGCATGAAATAGAACGGCATGTCGGGTTGCTTCCATTCTTTCCGCCAACTGTTAATCATATTGGTGAATACCTGCTGATATTTTTCATGACGAATAGCATTCGATTCTCCCTGATACCAGATATTTCCTTTCACCGTATATCCCAGAATAGGATGAATCATACCGTTCCAAAGCGTAGCGGGGACCTTGCAATATCCCTTCTCCTGCTTCACATTCTTCAAAGCAAAATCTTCAAGTACATCTGCATAGAGCGGATTGTTCTTCATAACGCTCATCTTCGTCCACGATTCCGCATGCGTGCCTCCCCATGTAGACTGTATCATACCTACCGGCACATTCAATTCCTTATGCAACCGGCGTCCGAAAACGAATCCCACAGCCGAGAAGTCATACAGGTTTTTCGGCGTGCACACCAGCCACCGGCCTTGACAGTCATCCATTTCACCGTCGGGAGCCAACTGATGTTCCACCCGGAACAGACGAAGTTCCGGATAATCCGCGTCCTTCATCTCCTCGGCTTCCGTTATCATACCGGTCATCCATTTTTTATCGGGATGCTTGCAAACCGGATATTCCATATTGGATTGTCCGGTACAGAGCCATACTTCACCTACCAGTACATTATTAATAGTAATCGTATTCTCACCGCTCACCGTAACAGACTGCCCTTTTGCAGCCGCAGGCGTTTTCAGCTTCACAGCCCATTTGCCGTCAGCCGCAGCCTTGGTTGTTACGGTTTTATCCGTCCATGACGCTTTTACCGAAACCCGTTCACCAGGCGTTGCCTTTCCCCACAGATTGACTTGCGCGTTTTGCTGCAATACCATATTATCGGAAAAGATAGCCGGAAGTACCACTTTGGCAGAAACGGAACCTGCCAATACTAAAAGAAAGGAAATTAATCCAAGTAGTTTTTTCATGTGCCTTTGATAGTTTTAATAGAATTAAGAAATGAACTTTATTCTGTATTGCAAAAATAAGAGCTTCACGGCAAACGGACTCTGAGCCTTTTGGCAGTTCTCTTATTGTTTTTGTCGTTTATCACCAACTCCACCCCGCCCAAGACACGGTTATACTTGCTGTTTCTCTTACGGCAGCCAGGAACAAACCGCACGCAGACAGCTTGCACTTACCCCACACTGAGTTTTTCAGGCTACCAGTCTGAAGTTGTCGCAAAGATATAATTAAAAGATTTCCGATAAAAGGCTTTTAATTATATTCCAAACCTGCATACATATACCGTCTTTTTTACGTTTTTTGCATATTAAAGAATAAAAAAATCCCATTTCTGTATATTCTTTCCAAAATATTCCCTACTTTTGCACCAACCTAAGAATAATTATACAGAAACATGAAAAAGAAAGCCAATCGGTTAGATGCCATCAAGATGATTATCTCAAGCAAAGACATCAGTTCTCAGGAAGAGCTGTTGCAGGCTTTGGGCAAAGAGGGCTTTGAGCTGACACAAGCCACCTTATCACGCGACTTGAAACAGTTGAAAGTAGCCAAAGCGGCCAACATGAACGGGAAATATGTATATGTTCTTCCCAACAACATCATGTACAAGCGCAGCAACGACCAAAGCGCAAGCGAAATGCTGATGACCAGCGGCTTCATTTCCCTCCATTTCTCCAAGAACATTGCCGTCATCCGCACCCGGCCCGGCTATGCCAGCAGCATGGCTTATGACATCGACAACCGCGAATGTCCCGCCGTACTGGGCACCATTGCCGGCGACGATACGATCATGATGGTTCTGCACGAGGCTGCATCCCACGAAGAGGTGCGTATGTTTCTGTCACAAATCATTCCTAACATAAAGTAAACCTGTACAACTATATTACAACGAATATATAACGAAATAAAAGAAATGGATTCGAAACAGATTGATGTGATGGTGGCCGACGCCTCACATGAAGTTTACGTGGATAAGATTTTGGATACCATCCGAGAAGCTGCCAAGGTGCGCGGAACGGGCATCGCAGAACGCACACACGAATATGTGGCGACTAAAATGAAAGAAGGAAAAGCTATCATAGCTTTATGTGGAGACGAATTTGCAGGTTTCACCTACATAGAAAGCTGGGGAAACAAGCAGTATGTGGCAACATCGGGCCTCATCGTACATCCCGATTACCGCGGCTTGGGACTGGCCAAACGTATCAAGACGGCTTCTTTCCGCCTGGCACGCCTGCGGTGGCCCAAAGCCAAGATATTCAGTCTGACCAGCGGAGCGGCCGTTATGAAAATGAATACCGAATTGGGCTACGTACCGGTTACTTTCAATGAACTGACAGACGACGAGGCTTTCTGGAAAGGCTGCGAGGGCTGTATCAACCATGACATACTGGTAGCCAAAAACCGGAAGTTCTGCATTTGCACGGCAATGCTTTACGACCCGAAGTTACACGAGGAAGATAAAATATAATTAATTATAGATTTTGAATTATGAATGGGAACACACAGACTCGTTTACAAGCCTGATTCCCAATTTATAATTCAACATTCAAAATTCATAAGTATTATGGAAAAGAAGAAAAAAGTAGTAGTTGCATTCAGCGGTGGTCTGGACACCTCATTCACAGTTATGTATCTGGCCAAAGAGAAAGGATACGAGGTATATGCGGCTTGTGCCAATACCGGCGGTTTCAGCCCCGAACAGCTGAAGACAAACGAAGAGAACGCCTACAAACTGGGTGCTGTAAAATATATTACTTTGGACGTAACGCAGGAATATTACGAAAAGAGCTTGAAATACATGGTATTCGGCAACGTATTGCGTAACGGTACTTATCCTATTTCCGTAAGCTCCGAACGTATATTCCAGGCGCTGGCCATTGCACGCTACGCCAACGAAATCGGCGCAGACGCCATTGCACATGGTTCGACCGGTGCGGGTAACGACCAGATTCGTTTCGACATGACTTTCCTTGTCATGGCTCCGGGCGTGGAAATCATCACGCTGACACGCGACATGGCTTTGAGCCGCCAGGAAGAGATAGATTATCTGAACAAGCACGGCTTTGCAGCCGACTTCGCCAAACTGAAATATTCCTATAACGTAGGTCTGTGGGGTACTTCCATTTGCGGCGGTGAGATTCTGGACTCCGCACAGGGACTTCCCGAAAGCGCCTATCTGAAACATTGCACCAAAGAAGGCAGCGAACAGTTGCGCCTGACCTTCGAGAAGGGTGAGCTTAAAGCGGTCAACGATGAAAAATTCGACGACCCCATCAAGGCTATCCAGAAGGTAGAGGAAATCGGTGCGGCTTACGGCATCGGCCGTGATATGCACGTAGGCGATACGATTATCGGTATCAAGGGCCGCGTAGGTTTCGAGGCAGCCGCTCCCATGCTGATTATCGGCGCACACAAGTTCCTTGAGAAATACACATTAAGCAAATGGCAGCAATACTGGAAAGATCAGGTAGCCAACTGGTACGGTATGTTCCTGCACGAAAGCCAGTACCTGGAACCGGTAATGCGCGACATCGAAGCCATGCTGGAGTCTTCGCAACGCAATGTAAACGGTACTGCGATTCTCGAACTTCATCCGCTCTGTTTCTCTACCGTAGGCGTGGAAAGCGACGACGACCTTGTAAAGAACAAATTCGGCGAATACGGTGAAATGCAGAAAGGCTGGACTGCGGAAGACGCCAAAGGTTTCATCAAGGTGACTTCTACCGCACTGCGTGCCTATTACTCAAACCACAAAGACGAAGAAATCTAAATGATGAACCGAAAGCAAAAATTAACGCGCCCCCGAAACGGAAGAATGCTTTCCGGCGTATGTGCAGGACTGGCAAACTTTTTCGGACTCGACGTGTCACTGGTACGCATCATCTACGTTTTTGCTACGATCTTCACTGCGTTTGCAGGTACACTTATATATATCATACTATTAGTTATAATACCAGAAGAACCCAATAGATATTACCAACATGATTAAAGTAGGAATCATCGGCGGAGCCGGATACACGGCAGGCGAACTGATACGCCTGTTACTGAACCATCCCGAAGCGGAAATCGTATTCGTAAACAGCTCGAGCAATGCCGGCAACAAAATAACCGACGTACACGAAGGGTTGTACGGAGAGACGGATTTAACGTTTACCGACGAGCTTCCGTTGGACGAAATCGATGTGCTTTTCTTCTGCACGGCGCATGGCGACACCAGAAAATTCATGGAAAGCCACAACGTACCGGAAGACCTGAAGATAATCGACCTCTCCATGGACTATCGCATCAAGAGCGACGACCATGACTTCATCTACGGCCTTCCCGAGCTGAACCGCCGTGCCACCTGCACGGCAAAGCATGTTGCCAACCCCGGCTGCTTCGCCACCTGCATCCAGTTGGGCCTGCTTCCGCTTGCCAAGCATCTGATGCTGAACGGCGATATTATGGTGAATGCCATCACCGGCAGCACAGGTGCGGGCGTCAAGCCGGGAGCTACGAGCCACTTCAGCTGGCGCAACAACAACCTGAGTGTGTACAAGGCTTTCGAGCACCAGCACGTGCCCGAAATCAAGCAATCGCTCAAACAGCTCCAGAACAGTTTCGATTCGGACATTGATTTCATCCCCTATCGCGGTGATTTTCCCCGCGGCATCTTTACCACTATCGTGATAAAGACCAAAGTAGCGTTGGAAGAGATTGTCCGCATGTATGAAGAGTATTATGCCAAAGACTCCTTCACGCATATCGTCGGCAAGAACATCGATTTGAAGCAGGTTGTCAACACCAACAAATGCCTTATCCATTTGGAAAAGCATGGCGACAAGCTCCTTATCATCTCCTGCATAGACAACCTGCTGAAAGGAGCCAGCGGACAGGCCGTACATAACATGAACCTGATGTTCAATCTGGAAGAGACTGTCGGTTTGAGACTGAAACCCAGTGCTTTCTAAAGTATCTTTAATTTGTAATCAGTTACTGAAAGAATGAAACTATTCGATGTATATCCCCTTTTTGACATCAATATTGTCAAAGGAAAAGGCTGCCATGTATGGGACGATAAAGGTACGGAGTACCTCGACCTCTATGGCGGTCATGCAGTAATCTCTATCGGACATGCACATCCGCACTATGTAGAGATGCTCGGCAAGCAAGTAGCCACGCTTGGATTCTATTCCAACTCCGTTATCAACGAACTGCAACAGCAACTGGCAGAACGGTTGGGAAAGGTCTGCGGATACAATGATTATTCCCTTTTCCTTATCAACAGCGGAGCCGAAGCCAACGAAAACGCGTTGAAGCTCGCTTCGTTCCATAACGGACGGACTCGTGTGGTATCCTTCTCGAAAGCTTTCCACGGACGTACTTCATTGGCGGTAGAGGCAACCGACAATCCCAAAATCATTGCTCCCATCAACAACTGCGGACACGTCACCTATCTCCCGCTGAATGATACAGAGGCAATGAAAGCCGAACTGGCGAAAGGCGATGTATGCGCTGTAATCATCGAAGGCATTCAGGGAGTGGGCGGCATACAGTTGCCCACCGACGAGTTTATGCAAGCCTTGCGCAAGGCCTGTACAGAGCACAATACGGTACTGATTCTGGACGAAATCCAAAGCGGTTACGGACGTAGCGGCAAGTTCTTCGCCCATCAGTACAACGGTATCAAGGCCGACATCATCACCGTAGCCAAAGGCATAGGCAACGGATTCCCGATGGCGGGCGTACTTATCAGTCCGATGTTTACTCCCGTTTACGGCCAGCTCGGAACCACTTTCGGCGGAAATCATCTGGCTTGCAGCGCTGCGCTTGCCGTACTGGATGTCATCGAGCAGGAAGCTCTTGTAGAGAATGCCGCCCAAGTAGGCGCATACCTGATGGAAGAGCTGAAGAAATTCCCGCAAATCAAGGAAGTGCGCGGACGCGGACTGATGATAGGTCTCGAATTTGAAGAGCCTGTCAAAGAACTGCGTTTGAGGTTACTGAAAGAACAGCATGTATTTACCGGTGTCAGCGGCACGAACGTACTCCGCCTGTTGCCGCCCCTGTGTCTCGGCATGGACGAAGCGAACCTCTTCCTGGAACGTTTTAAGAAAGCACTTTGACAATTTACGGATAATCAGCCGGCAAAAGATACGACCGAAAGAAGAATACCTTCCTGTTTCGGTCGTTTTTTCATTAAAATCTTTACCTTTGCCCGAAGACAACTTTTTAAATGACAAGATGATATGAAAACAGCAATTATCGGTGCAGGAAATATGGGCGGCTCCATCGCCCGCGGTCTGGCAAAAGGAACCATCATCCCCGCCAGCGACATCATTGTTTCTAATCCCACGCAAGGCAAACTGGATGCGTTAAAGGCTGAGTTCCCCGCTTTGCAAACCACACGCGACAATCAGGAAGCCGTTACCGGCGCCGAGCTCATCATACTCGCCGTCAAACCGTGGCTGATAAAACCGGTGGTAAGCGAACTCAAGCTGAAAAGCAAGCAGATACTTATCTCCGTAGCTGCCGGCATCCCTTTCGAAGAACTGGCACACTACGTGGCAGACAAGGAGATGACCATGTTCCGCCTCATCCCCAACACCGCCATCAGCGAGATGGAAAGCATGACGCTCATTGCAAGCCGTAACGCCAGCAAGGAACAGGAACAGCTTTTGCTCGACATCTTCAACCAGATGGGACTTGCCATGCTGATTCCCGAAGATAAGATAGCGGCAACCACCGCCATGGCTTCCTGCGGCATCGCTTATGTACTGAAGTATATCCAGGCAGCCATGCAGGCCGGAATAGAACTGGGCGTTTACCCCAAGGACGGCATGCGCATGATAGCCCAGTCGGTAAAAGGCGCCGCCGAACTGATTCTGAACAACGACACGCATCCCGCCATAGAGATTGACAAGGTATGCACTCCCGGCGGAATTACAATCAAGGGTATCAACGAACTGGAACATCAAGGATTCTCTTCCGCCATTATCAATGCCATCAAAGCAAGTAAATAACCGTACTAATCCACTTAATAAAAACCACATGGACGAACAGATTAAACAAATAGCCGAACGCCTGCGCGGACTGCGCGACGTATTGGAATTGAATGCCGAAGACATCGCCCGCGATTGCGACATCCCGGCAGAAGAGTACCGTCTTGCCGAAACGGGAGATTTTGATATCTCCGTAAGTATGTTGCAAAAGATAGCACGCAGATACGGAGTTTCATTGGACGCACTGATGTTTGGTGAAGAACCTAAAATGAGCAGCTACTTCCTGACTCGTGCCGGAAAAGGCGTCAGCATCGAACGTACCAAGGCCTACAAATATCAAGCCCTCGCTTCCGGTTTCATGAACCGTAGCGTAGATCCGTTCATTGTAACCGTTGAACCTAAACCGGACGATGAACCGATACATTACAACAGCCACGCCGGACAAGAATTCAGTCTTGTGCTCGAAGGGCGCATGATGGTCAACATCGATGGCAAAGAGCTTATACTAAACGAAGGAGACAGCCTGTACTTCAATTCAAAATTGCCGCATGGCATGAAAGCACTGGATGGAAAAACGGTACGATTCCTGGCAATTATCATGTAACAACTAAATACAAAAAATTCAATATTAAATGTTATATTTAGTAAGTATATATAAACGAAGACTTTTATGGAGATTCTATATGATTACCTGTTTCGTACAGCTTAATTTAAAGCTGCTTTTCGTTTTAATCCTGTTGGGATTTATTATCGGGAAAAGCAGACACTCAGCCATTCAAAACTTTTCCAATAAAAAATGTGGCTATTTTATTATGGACTTTTTTAATCTGATCGGTATTCCTGTTCACGAGCTTGGACATTTACTTTTTGGACTTTTCTTTGGATATCATATTGACCAGGTTTGCCTGTACCGCACCACAAAAAAGGCGATTCATTCAGGTGGAACTTTAGGATTTGTAAAAATGCACCATGAAAATCATTCCTTTTTGCAAAAACTGCAGGGAGATTTAGGGCAGTTTTTTATCGGGATCGGTCCACTGTTGTTTGGACCGGCCGTTATTTATATTATCAGCCGGTTTCTCCCAGAAAATATCAGAACGCTCCCTTTTTCCTTCCAAAAAGGATGGGCAATTTCCCTGAAAGCCTTGCAACAATTACGAGCTTCTGATATAATCTTTCTGTTTGTATTCCTGTATATCATTATGGGAATTTCTTTAAATATGGAATTAAGCAGACAGGATATGCATCTTGCCTGCAAAGGCCTGATTCTTCTTGAGGTTATATTTCTTATTCTTTCAGGTCTTTCTGTTTTATTTCACTGGAATCTGCAATATAGCATTGATATTCCCTTTCGATGGAATCTACTGATTTCTTCTATCGGAATCATCTCCGCACTGATTGCCAATCTGATTTCTCTGATTTAAAGCTCATAAATAAATAATACAAAGGGGTATGTATAAATTATGTCAGTATTAAAAAAATTCAAAAAGAAATTCATTTCAAAGTTACGACGAATCCGCAAACACTATCGCTACAAAGTATATTTTCCAAAAGTATATTCTTCCTACTGTACTGAACCTGTACAGGAGAATAAAGTCCTGTTTTTGGAAATGCGTTTTACAAAACTTTCCAATTCATTTGAACTTATTTATAAAGCTTTAGAAGAATCCGGCGAATATGATTTAAAATGTTCTTATGTACAGTTTAATTTTATCCGCGGACGCGAATTTACACAGCGCGTTAATGAAATGCTCAAAGAACTTGCAACAGCAAAGTATGTATTTGTTGATGATGCTTCTTTAATTCTTTCTTCTATTCCATTAAGAAAAGAAACGGTAGCAATCAATCTCTGGCATGCCTGCGGTGCATTTAAAAAGTTTGGCCGCAGTACAGCAGAATTGAAATTCGGCTCTTCCGCAGCTACATTAGATAAATATCCAAACTATGGCAACCTTACTCATGTAACTGTCAGCAGCCCTGAAGTCATCTGGGCATATGAAGAGGCGATGCACCTTCCTAAAGGGATTGTAAAAGCAACCGGTGTCAGCCGTACTGACCAGTTCTATGATAAAGAATTCGTAGAAAGCCGCAAACAAAAACTATACGAAATCATGCCAGAAGCTAAAGATAAAAAAGTTATTCTTTATGCCCCAACCTTCCGAGGTCATGTTGCTACTGCTTCCTCCCCGGACCGTATTGATTTTGAACGTTTTTGTCGTGAATTAGGCAACGAATATGTTATCGTTTGTAAACATCATCCATTTGTCAAAAATCCACCGATCATTCCGG
>OLFU01001100.1_pt1 | contig 28309 bp, 30 predicted proteins | sample 1605161 | NCBI WGS metagenome assembly OLFU01 (sample SAMEA3888914, study PRJEB22519) | human gut metagenome | biome: human gut; feature: human-associated habitat; material: faeces | place: Denmark | collected 2011
GGCCGGGCCACGTGCCGTACGACCAGATTGAGGCGAACATGAAGCTCGAGAAGCGCCTCTGCCGCCACGCGCCGTTCTATGTGCTTGGACCTCTTGTAACGGATATCGCACCGGGCTATGACCACATCACGGCGGCTATCGGCGGCACGCTCGCCGCTGTCTCCGGCGCGGACTTCCTCTGCTACGTCACCCCGGCCGAGCACCTGGCGCTGCCGACGATCGAGGATGTCCACACGGGCGTCATCACGAGCCGCATCGCCGCCCATGCCGCTGACCTCGTGCGCGGCGTGCCGGGTGCGCGTGAGTGGGACCTCGAGATGGCCAAGGCGCGCAAAGTCCTCGACTGGAACCGCCAGATGGAACTCGCCATCGATCCGGAGCTCGCCAAGAAGAAGCGCGGCGCCCGCAATCCGGCTGACGAAGGTGCTTGCTCGATGTGCGGCGACTACTGCGCTGTCGAGATCATCAACAAGTACTTCCACAAAGAGAACTGCCCGTGTCAGGACTGATTTGAATCTTCGGTACCCGCTGTGTTTGTTTATCACGATTTACTGCATATGAAAAAGCTGCTGCCTGATTGCTGGGCAGCAGCTTTTTCGTAGGTGCATCTGCAAATTATTTGATTTTGTTGAGGCGGTCGGCGAGTTTCTGGGCCGATTCGTCATCGTAGGTGCAGGTCATGATGGGCTGTACGCCGAGCATGACCGTCTTGCCGTCGACATAGGCAGCGTCCTTGTTGTGACCGTTGTGGTAGGCCGCCGCGAGATTGCCGACGACGAAGTAGGAGCGCTCAGCACTAGACATATCACCGAGGGCAGCTGGCGTGACGAAGTCCTTGCCGTTGACCTTGACCGTGCCGTCCTTGACTGTCACGTGCTTGTTGCTGTACTCGTAGAGCTTCTTAGCATAGGCATCGCGGCGGTCGCCGTCCGATGGATGGTCGGAGAGGAATTGCTGCATCACGTTTTCCTGTCCTTTGGACTTATCCATGACGCGCTGCCAGACCGCGGCACAGGCACCCGGGTTGTAGTTGGAGTGGGTGATGTACTCGAAGGCCAGCGCATCTGCCTCGCGCTCCATCGGCTTCGTGATATTGCGGTTGTTGATGACGTTCGCCACGATGACGCCGAGGTCCGTACCTGTCGCCGCGCCGAGGATCGACATGTTGAGGCTGCGACGCGCACCTTTTGCAGGATGGTCTTTTTGCCCATGCCCCATTTCATGGCCGAGCACGACGGCAATCTCGTCGTCATTCGTCAGGACGCTGAAGAGCCCTGTGTTGATGCTCATGTTGTGCCCGAGCGTGCAGAAGGCATTGAAGCTCTTGTCCTGATTGATGAAGTAGTTGTAGGGCTTGTCGTAGATCGTCGGATCGACCGCGCCGATTGCTGCCGTCAGGTTTGCCATGATGGTGTCGATCTTGTTGTTGTAGTAGGTGTTGTAGTTGACGCCGTACTGCTTCTTCATCTCCTCGAAGAACTCCTGGCGGCCTTCTTCGGAGTCATTGTACTTCTTGAGGAACGCTGTGAGCTGTGCATGCGCTGCCGCGCCCTGAATGCCAGCGCCGATGATGCTTCCCCACCCAAACTCCGCATGGGCGACTGGTGCCGGGGCGAGCCCGTACGCGCCGGGAATCATGATCATACCCGCTGCGAGGACGGAGACGATTCGTTTCTGCAAGGATTTCTTGATTTTCATAATGCTCATCCTTCCACTGCTGAGGTGCTATGCCATCAGACTGTCTTGAAAATGTATCCTCTGGATCTTGCTGGTTCACTTTTATTATAGGGAGAATAGTGAGAAAAAACAAGATAAAGGCGGAAGATGCATACCGTGATTTGCAGAAAATTTTATGACAGGAAGGTAAATCGTCGAAAGATAGCGAATCCTTAAGCAAAGAGGGTGATTCCTCGTGTATTGTGCCATCAATCAGGAATGAGGTGTTTCATATGCTGGTGAAAGATATCATGACGAAGGATGTCGTTACGGTCAAGAAGGAGGCGTCGATCCGCGAGATTGCGCAGACGATCGTGGACCACGATGTCTCGGGGCTGCCGGTCATGGACGATGACGGCACGGTTTGCGGCATTGTCAGCGAGGGCGACCTCGTGCGCAAGGAGTTTGCGCCGGAGCTGCCGGATGAGCTCTGCATCCTCGGCGCGGTCATCTACTACTCGGGCCTGCGCGAGTACCAGGACGCCTTCCGCAAGATCGCGGCCATCTCGGCAGAGCAGCTCATGACGAAGAAGATCATCTCCGTCAAGGCAGACGATGATGTCAGCGAGGTGGCGAAGATCCTCTACAACAAGCATGTCAAGCGCGTGCCTGTGCTCGACGAGAAGAAGCATCTGCTCGGCATCGTCAGCCGCCGCGACATCGTCAAGATGATGCTCGCGTGATTCCCTCTGCCGCTTCATCAAGGCCGGTCTCCGTGATTCCGACGGAGGCCGGCTTTTCCTTGTCCTCTCATTTTCTTTGTTGCATGCTCTTCTTGACAGAAATATTTTCACAGCATCTCTCCAGCGCGATGAGTTTTCTTGACACTAAAGGAAAAAATCTGTAAGATAGAAAGGTATAGTTATGTCACAACTACCGATATAAATATGCATGAAAGCAAAAAAACGAAAAGGGGGGTGAATATTATCGTTACAATAATATTAGCGGTAATAGTAGCAGCATTCGTCGGCGCGAGTGTCGGCTACGTCATGCGCAAGCGCACGGCGGAGTCGCAGATCGGCTCGGCGGAAGCTGAAGCAAAACGGATTGTAGATGATGCAGCCCAGCGTGGCGAGACGAAGAAGAAAGAAGCTCTGCTCGAGGCGAAGGAAGACATCCATCGCCTGCGCCAGGAACTCGACCGTGAGACGAAAGAACGTCGCTCGGAACTCCAGCGCCAGGAGCGCCGCGTCGTCCAGAAAGAGGAGAACCTCGACCGCAAGCTCGATTCCATCGAGAAGCGCGAAGAATCCTTGTCGCGCAAGGAAGCGCGCCTCGACAAGAGCCAGGCTGCCGTCAATGAGATGCACGAGCAGCAGAAGGCAGAGCTCGAGCGCATCTCGGGCCTGACGGCAGAGGAAGCCCGCACGACTCTCATGGCAGAGGCAGAGGAAGAGCTCAAGCACGAGAAGGCCATGAAGATCAAGGAGTACGAGCAGCAGGTGAAGGATGAGTCGGACAAGAAGGCTCGCGAAATCCTCTCGACGGCCATCCAGCGCTGCGCTGCCGACCACGTCGCCGAGACGACCGTCTCTGTCGTCGCTCTGCCGAACGATGAGATGAAGGGGCGCATCATCGGCCGCGAGGGCCGCAACATCCGCACGCTCGAGACGCTGACAGGCATCGACCTTATCATCGACGACACGCCGGAAGCTGTCATCTTGTCGGGCTTCGACCCGGTGCGCCGCGAAATCGCTCGCATTGCACTTGAAAAGTTGATCGTGGATGGACGAATTCATCCGGCACGTATCGAGGAAATGGTTGAAAAAGCGCAAAAAGAAGTAGAGACAATGATTCGTGAAGAAGGCGAGGCTGCTGTATTAGAAGTCGGCATCCACGGCATTCATCCGGAGCTGGTCAAGATTCTCGGCCGCCTGCGCTACCGCACGAGCTACGGCCAGAACGTGCTCAATCATTCCATCGAAGTCGCGCACCTCGCCGGTGTCATGGCAGCTGAGCTCGGCTGTGATGTCATGCTCGCGAAGCGCGGCGGCCTGCTGCACGATATTGGCAAGGCCATCGACCACGAGGTCGAGGGTTCGCATACGACCATCGGTGCCGATATCGCCCGCAAGTACCGCGAGTCGAAAGACGTCATCAATGCGATCCTCTCGCATCACGGTGATGTCGAAGCGACGAGCGTCGAATCGGTTCTCGTGTCGGCTGCTGACGCTGTTTCAGCAGCGCGTCCGGGCGCACGCCGCGAGAGCCTTGAGTCGTATCTCAAGCGCCTCAAGAGCCTTGAGGGAATTGCCGAATCCTTCGACGGCGTCGAGCGCTGCTTTGCCATCCAGGCAGGCCGCGAGATCCGTGTCATGGTCAAGCCGGACAAGGTTGACGATGCGGAGGCCGCAGCACTCGCTCATAACATTGTCAAGAAGATCGAAGACGAGCTCGAGTATCCGGGGCAGATCAAGGCCACGGTCATCCGCGAGACGCGCGTCGTCGATTATGCAAAATAAACGGTTCTGCTGTACTGAGGGTGCGGGCTTTGTCCCGGACCCTCAGTCTGTTAAGAGGATACTATCATGTTTGGTTTCAGATCACAGCGCAGCAAAGAGGAGGAGAAGGCAGGCATCCAGTTCCTGGCTTCGATGCTCGTCTGCTATCCGGAGATCAGCTCTTTGTCGTACGATCCGCGACGCTCGACGCTGACGTTTGAGTTCATCGTACGCGGCGATTACCCCGCACGCGAGCTCGATGCCTTTGCGCGGCTTCTCTCGGAGAGCATTGAGACATACCACGTGCTGGTCGCCGACGAAGAGGTCGGCGCCAACATCTGGGTCGAGGAAGTCTCTGCCGAGAAAAAGACGGTCATGTTCCATGTTGAGCGCGATGTCATGACACTCGAGCGCGACGAGCTGACGCTCATCGCACGCCTGTTCACGGAGCGCTTCGGCAAGGCGCTGCTCGTCGACGAGCACTCGCTGCAGAAGCTCGAAGAGGACTTCGCGACGGTGCAGAGTGAGCTTCTCGACCAGATGCTCGACCAGGTCCAGCGGCGGGAGTTCCGCTTCCGCATGCACATGGTCGGCCTGCGCGAGAACGACCGCGTCGTCGTCTACAATCGCTGACGCGCTGATACGCTGCTGTGCAGAAGAAAGAGGGAGATATGTTGAAAGTCATGCTGGTAGGAGATGTCATCGGCCACTCGGGCCGACGGGCATTCTGCAAGATCACGCCGAAGCTGCGCAAGGAGAAGGCTATTGACGTCGTCATCGTCAATGGCGAGAACTCCGCGGGCGGCAAGGGCTTCACACGCAAGTCGCTCGATGAGCTCTACCGCGGCGGTGCCGATGTCATCACATCGGGCAATCACGTCTGGGACAAGCGGGATGTGCTCGAGTTCATCGATCAGGAGCCATTCCTGATCCGCCCGGCCAATTATCCAGAGGGCACGCCTGGCAAGGGCTGGTGCTCGTACCCGTTCAAGGCGAAGAACATCGGTGTCATGAACCTCTCGGGCCGCGCCTTCATGCCGCCACTCGACTGCCCCTTCCAGAAGGTCGAGGAGCTCCTGCACGAGATGCAGGATGAGTGCGACATCATTTTCCTGGACTTCCATGCAGAGACGACGTCCGAGAAGATTGCAATGGGCTGGTACCTCGATGGCCGCGTCAACGGCGTCGTCGGCACGCACACACACGTGCAGACAGCCGATGAGCGCATCCTGCCGCAGGGCACGGCCTATATCACGGATCTCGGCATGGTCGGTCCGCGCGACTCTGTGCTCGGCGTCAAGACTGACCTCATCCTCAAGAAGTTCACGACGGCCATGCCCGTCCGCTTCGATGTCGCTGAAGGCCCCTGCGTCTACTCAGCCTTGATCGTCGAGATCGACACGGCGACAAACAAGACTTGCGGCATCGAGCGCATCATGCTGCAGGAAGATGCGCTCTGAGCACGGAGTGCAAACACACTTTTGAGAAATAGCGCGGGAAAAGAAGGATTTCCATGCTCGATGACGAATAATAGAAACTAGTGATAGTATGAATAACAGCATGCATAGCGATTCATATTCCAGCAGTAGGTGAACAAGGAGGTCGTGCTAATCATGGAAGTCTTGAAAGTTTCTGCAAAGTCGAATCCGAATTCTGTTGCCGGCGCATTGGCTGGCGTGATCCGTGAGAATGGGAGTGCGGAGATGCAGGCCATCGGAGCCGGTGCGCTCAATCAGGCCGTCAAGGCCGTCGCGATTGCCCGTGGCTTTGTCGCACCACACGGCGTCGATCTCATCTGCATCCCGGCCTTCACCGACATCAAGATCGACGGGGAAGAGCGCACGGCAATCAAGCTGATCGTGGAGCCCCGCTGAGGCGGCTCTGGTGATGGATCAAGAGACGATTTAGGAGTGAAATCAGGATGCCAAGTGATCTGCATATGCACACGACGTACTCGGACGGCAAATTGACGCCTGAGGAACTCGTGGCAAAGGCGAAGGAGGCTGGCCTCACGTACATGGCCATCACGGACCACGATACCGTGGAAGGGATCAGCCATCTCTACGAGAACGGCCTGTACCCGGCGAGGGGGATACACATCATCCCCGGGATAGAGTTCAGCGCGCATCATCCGACGCGTGAAATCCACATCTTGGGATACAATGTCGACATCTATTACGGGGAACTCGTCGATAAGCTCAACGATGTCACAGAGGCGCGCTGGACGCGCTTCAGCGAGATGGTGGAGAAGCTCCAGCATCTCGGCTATGAGATCAGTGAGACAGAGGTCCTGACGATTGCGGGCACGAGCCGTTCCATCAGCCGCTCTCACATCGGCCGCGTCCTCGTCAAGAAGGGGTATTTCCCGACGGTCCGTGATGCCTTTGAAGCGATGCTCATGAAGGGCAAGCCCGCCTATGTGCCGCATTATCACCTCGAGGTCGAGGACATCATCGGCCTCATCAAGGCGGCTGGCGGTACTCCCGTGCTCGCGCACCCGAAGCTTATCGGCGACGACAGGCTTGTCGAGGAGCTCTGTTGCCGCGGCATCGAGGGTCTCGAGGTCTTCTATCCGCAGCACGATGAAGCTGACACAGCGCGCTATCTCGACATGGCGAAGCGCTATCAGCTGCTCGTGACGGGCGGCTCAGATTACCATGGCTTCGCGACGCGCTACCCGCAGGACCTCGGCGTCTTCACCATCGATGACTGCTGGGCGGAGAAACTATACCGCCCGGCCCAGAAACTCTAAAAGCAAGGGGAAAAAGATGGATGTCATTGCCTTAGTCGGTCCGAGTGGGACCGGAAAGAGTCATCGCGCGCTGATTGTCGCGCATAAGAATGGTGCCGATGCCATCATCGATGATGGCATCCTCATCAAGGACGGCAAGATCTTGGCGGGCCACTCTGCCAAGAAGGAGCAGAGCAAGATCATGGCCGTCCGCCGGGCTATCTTTGTACTGCCGGGTCATGCAGAGGAGGTGCGCAAGGCCATCGAGAACTCGAAGCCGCACCGCATCCTGATCCTCGGCACCTCGGAGAACATGGTCCAGAAGATCACGAAGGCCCTGCGCCTGCCGCCCATCGCGAAGATCATCCGCATCGAGGACATCGCGACGCGGTCGGAGATGGAGAAGGCGCGCTTCTACCGCGTCAAGCAGGGCAAGCACATCATCCCTGTGCCGACGATCGAGCTCAAGCCGCATTTCTCCGGCTATCTCATCGATCCGCTGCAGTCGTTCTTCAAGCGCTCCTCGACGCGGCGCCGCCGCCTCGGCGAGAAGTCCATTGTGCGGCCGGTCTTCAGCTATTACGGCAAGCTCATCATCGACGATTCGGCCATCAAGGGCATCGTGCGTCACGTCATCCTCGCAGAGGGGCCTTTCAGCAAGGTCAGCGATGTGGAGGTCAAGCACCTCTTCGTCGGCGATGAGGACCAGGGACTGCGCATCTCCTGCAACGTCGTGCTAACGTACGGCAACCACATCCCGACGCTCTTGAAGCAGGCGCAGGAGAAGGTCACGAGCCATGTCGAGTTCATGACCGGTATGATTGTCCACGAGGTGGACATCGTCGTCAAGACACTCTACGTACGAGCATGATCGTGCCCCCGCGAGAGGCTGCGGGGGCTTTTCTTTATCTGGAGGTGACTACTATGAAAGAAGTTAAATCGCCAAAGAAGCCGATGGCCTTTTACTATATCGTCGTCTTGGCCCTGATCCTTCTCTTCAACGAGATGGCGAGGCCTTACATGGAGCAGGCACAGATCGTGCCGGTCGACTACAGCACGTTCATGCAGTCCATCGACGACAAGACAGTCGACCACGTCGAGATCCAGTCGAACCAGATCCTCTACACGGTTAAGGACGACCACAAGAAGTACAAGACCGGCATCATGAACGATCCGACGCTGGCGCAGCGACTGATGGAGTCGGGGGCGACCTTCACACAGGATATCAAGGAGGAGACATCGCCGCTCATGAGTTTCTTCCTGGCCTGGATCCTGCCGCTCTTGATTTTCTTCGCCATTGGCCAGTATATGAGCCGCAAGATCATGGACCGGGCAGGGGGTAACTCGATGATGTTCGGCGGCTCAGGCAATCAGGCGAAGATATACGTGCCATCGTCGGAGGGCATCCACTTCAGTGATGTGGCTGGCGAGGATGAGGCCAAGGAGAACCTCTCCGAGATTGTCGACTATCTGCACAATCCTGCGAAGTACACGAGCATCGGCGCCTCGATGCCGAAGGGCGTGCTGCTCGTCGGCCCTCCGGGCACCGGCAAGACGATGCTCGCGAAGGCTGTCGCCGGCGAGGCCAATGTGCCGTTCTTCTCGATTGCCGGCTCGGAGTTCGTCGAGATGTTCGTCGGCATGGGTGCTTCGAAGGTCCGCGATCTCTTCAAGCAGGCCAAGGAGAAGGCGCCGTGCATCGTCTTCATTGATGAGATCGATGCAATCGGCCAGAAGCGCACGGGCGCGGCGATGGGCAATGACGAGCGCGAGCAGACGCTCAATCAGCTGTTGACCGAGATGGACGGCTTTGAGGGCAACACGGGTGTCATCATCCTTGCGGCGACGAACCGCCCGGATTCTCTCGACCCGGCGCTGCTGCGCCCGGGCCGCTTTGACCGCCGCGTGCCAGTCGAACTGCCGGACCTCAAGGGGCGCGAGGATATCCTCAAGGTCCATGCAAAAAAGGTCCGCATGGCAGACGATGTCAACTTCCACACGATCGCGCGCATGGCCGCCGGTGCCTCTGGCGCAGAGCTCGCCAACATCATCAACGAGGGCGCGCTGCGCGCTGTGCGCTCGGGCCGCAGCGAGGTGACGGAGGCGGATCTCGAGGAGAGCATCGAGGTCGTTATCGCTGGCTACCAGAAGAAGAACGCCATCCTGTCGGATGCCGAGAAGCGCACGGTCGCCTATCACGAGATCGGCCATGCGCTCGTCGCGGCTCTGCAGTCGCACTCCGCACCGGTCCAGAAGATTACCATCATCCCGCGCACGTCAGGTGCTCTCGGCTACACGATGCAGGTCGAGCAGCAGGATAAGTACATTCTCTCCCGCGAGGAGCTCGAGAACAAGATCGCGACGTTCACGGCTGGCCGCGCAGCCGAGGAGGTTAAGTTCGGCCTCGTCAGCACGGGCGCCTCGAATGATATCGAGCAGGCGACGAAGCTCGCCCGTGCGATGATCACGCGCTACGGCATGAGCGAGGAATTCGACATGGTCGCCATGGAGACGGTCAACAACCGCTACCTCGGCGGCGATACGAGCCTGACCTGCTCTGCTGCCACGCAGCAGCAGATCGACAAGAAAGTCGTCGAGCTCGTGCGCAAGCAGCACGAGAAGGCCATCGGCCTATTGAAGGCCCACATGGACAAGCTTGACGCGCTCGCCTCGTACCTCTACGAGAAGGAGACAATCACCGGCGAAGAGTTCATGAAGATCCTCGAAGGTGACAAAGCGGAAGAACCGCAGGTCGAAGCCGCCGAGCAGAAACTCCTCGCAGATGAAGCAAAAGACGACAGGGCGGATGCCGAAAAGGCGAAGAAGCTCGCTTTCCTGCCGGAAGAGGAGCGTGGCAGCGAGACGAAGCCCAATCCCGATGAAGTGAAGAACGATAACGCATAAAGGATGATGACCTGGATGCAAAAAGGCCGCCCCCTTGTTGATGGGGGCGGCCTCTTTGTGTCGGGGCTCATTTCATTGTCGGAGATGTGCAGTGAAGCGTATCAGAGCTTCTTCTCGGTCAGCACCATCTCGAGTGCATTGAGCACGTTGTCGATGTCTTCTGCCGTGATGACGAGCGGCGGCTGGAAGGCCATGACGTTGCGGGCGACGCCGTTCTTGCCGATGATGAAGCCGCGGTCTTTGAGCGTCTCGAGTACATCGTCGAGCTCTGCGGCAGCAGGGCTCTTGTCGGCGTGAACGAACTCAGCACCCGTCATGAGGCCGAGGCCGCGGATATCGCCGATGATGGCGTGGCGCTTCTGGATCTCGCGCAGGCCGGCGCGCAGCTGCTCGCCGCGCTCGCTGGCATTCTGGCAGAGGTCGTGCTTCTCGATGTAGTCGAGCACGGCGAGGCCGGCCGTCGTCGAGACGGGATTGCCGCCGAGCGTCGAGGCGCCCGGGCGCGTGTAGGTATCGGCAATCTCCGCCGTCGAGATGAAGGCCGAGATCGGAGCGCCGTTGCCGAGTGCCTTGGCTACGGCCATGATGTCCGGCACGACGCCGAAGTTCTCGATGGCAAACATCCTGCCCGTGCGTCCAAAGCCCGTCTGGACTTCGTCGGCGATGAAGAGCGTGTTGTGCTGTGCGAGGATTTCCTTGACGCGCTGGAAGTATCCCTCAGGCGGCACGACGATGCCTGCATTGCCCTGGATCGTCTCCGCGATGAAGGCGCCGGGATGGCCGGCCGTTGACGTCTGGATGACGTCCTCGACCATGTTGGCGCAGGCGAGGTCACACGTCTCGCGCTTCTTGCCGAGCGGGCAGCGGTAGCAGTACGGGTTCGGTGCGAAGTGGATGCCGCCGACAGGATTCTCATCCGTGCGCCACATCTGGATGCCCGTCACGCTCATGCCGAGCTTCGTGCGGCCGTGCAGGCCGTTCCGCAGGGCGATGATCTCGTTGTTGCCCGTGTAGATGGAGGCGAGCAGCAGCGCGCCCTCCGTGGCCTCTGAGCCGGTCGAGCAGAAGAACGTCTTCTGCAGCTTGCCCGGCGTCACTTCGGCGAGCTTTTCGGCGAGATTCACGAAGTTCTCCGTCAGGTAGATGTTGCAGACGTGCTGCAGCGTGCCGACCTGCTCCTGGACTTTCTTCGTGATCTCCGGATTGCAGTGGCCGCAGTTCATGACCGATACGCCTGCGAAGCAGTCGAGGTACTTGCGCCCCTCGCTGTCGTAGAGGTACTGCATCGAGCCACGGACGAACTGGCGCGGCTCCTTGTAGAAGTGGCCGAGGCAGGGCATGATGTACTTCTTCTTCTTCTCGATGATGGCCTCAGGGCCAAGGTATGTATGTTCAGCCAAGATAATCCCTCCTGATCCTATCATTCTATCATTCGATTTAGATTGAATTCCGGCTCTGGCGGAAGCGGTAGGTGCCGATGCCCCACTCGTGCGGGCTCAGGCGCTCGACTTCCTCGAAGGCTGCGTGGTCGAATGCTTCTTCGGCACCCTTGCCGGCTGCGAGCGCGTCGAGCGCTTCGCGGTAGAGCTTTGTCACGCGGCCCGTGAGTTCGGGCGTGTAGTCCTGCGCCTCAATGCGGTAGGAGGCGAGCCCGTTGAACTTCGCGAGGTACGGGTAGAGGCAGAGGTCCTTGGCGAAGTAGAGATGATTGCGCCCGTACTGGTCAATGCGGATGGCGTGTTTCTCGCCGGCCGTGTCGAGGAGCGCGTAGTGGCGGTCGAGGACCTCCGGGTTGTCGAGCTCGTTGAATTCCGGCAGGCTCATTGCCGGGAAGTCATGGTCACAGATCATCGACTCGTAGGAGCCGTGTACGACCGTCTCGAGCGGCAGTTCTGCCGTCTCGACGATTTCGCGCAGCTGCTCGAATGAGAGCTCGTACGATATCGCGGCCATGGACAGGCCGTTTTCCTGCAGGAACTTTGCGGCGAGCTGGTTGAAGAGATTGAAGGAGAGGTCGGCCTGCACAGGAAGGTCCGTGATGCTCTGCGCGAGTTTCAGCGAACCGAGGTTGCTGACCATCAGGCCGTCCGGTCTGATCTCGCGCAGCGCCGTGAAGAACTGCTCGAGTTCACCGCACTCGCGGCGCATTGTCGTGCGCGGCGTCGTGACGACGACGCGCGCCTTGCCCTTCGCGTAGGCGAGAATCTCTTCGTAGTCGCCGAGCTTCCACGGGCGCAGCGGGCGGAATGCCTCGCCGCCGACGTAGATCGTGTCTGCGCCGTTGTCGATGGCGGCTTTAGCCGACTCCATCGTGTTGACGCGGACGCTAAGCGTGCGGTGTGCCGCATTTTCTTTCTCGATATCGCGTTCCTGGCGCAGTACCTCGTCCTGGAAGCCTGCTTCCTTGACAGCGTGGCTGAAGAAACGGGGTTCGCGCTCACCCGTGAAGCCGATGTCTTTCTTGCCCGGCTGGCCGAAGGCGAACGTCGTCGTGAAATCGCGCGCGCGGTTGTCGTAGAGCGTCTTCCAGCCCTCTTCATCTGTCGTGTAGCCGTTCGGATCTGCGATGTAAGCATCGATGGCCTTGCGGTACGTCGAGACGATGCGGCGGATGAAGCCAGCCGGGCGCATGCGGCCTTCAATCTTGAAGGAGAAGACGCCTGCCTGGATGAGCTGCGGGATGGCGCGGTACATGCACATGTCCTTGAGGGCGAGCTTGTAGGCACCGGGGCCATCCTTGTCGAGGACTTCGCCCGTCTTCTCGTCGATGAGCTTGTAGGCCCAGCGGCACGGCTTGAGGCAGCGGCCGCGATTGCCGCTCTGGCCGAAGAGCACGCCTGAGTGGATGCACTGGCCCGACTCGCTGATGCACATGTCGCCGTGCATGAAGTACTCGACCTCGATGCCCGTGCGCTCGCGGAAGAGGCTGAGCTCGGAGAGCGTCATCTCACGGCCGACGACGATGCGCGTGATGCCGTATTCCTTGAGCTTCTCGATGGCATGCTCATTGTGGGTGTTCATCATGACCGACGTGTGCAGCGGGATCGTGATGCCCATCTCGTGCACGAGCTCGAGCACCGCGAAATCCTGTACGAGCAGTGCGTCGGGGCGGATTTCGTTGAGGTAGGCGAGGTATTCGCGCAGCGCCGGGATCTCCTCGTTGCTGATGAGGTTGTTGAGCGTGATGTAGAGGCGCACGCCGTGTTCATGCGCGTAGTCGATGGCCTTCTTCAAGAGCGCATCGTCGAAGTTGAACTCGCCCTCGTGCATGCGCATGTTGAAGTGCTTGCCGCCGAGATAGACAGCATCTGCGCCAGACTCCACGCCAGCGACCAGCGCGTCCCACGTGCCGGCCGGGGCCAGGAGCTCTACCGATTTGCGATTGAGTAACATAGTTGTAAAAATCTCCCTTTTTTGAAAAGAATTCGAAAATAGAACCAAGAATAACAACAGCTACGACAAAAGATGACTTCCAATATTATATCAGGTATTTCCCATTCTATCAATTTCTATCTTTTATATGTGCGATACATGCGATGCATGCGGCAGGGGCAAAGAGGACGATTTGCATTTTCCACGTCGTTGTGCTATATTAAGAGAATCATGACGATGATGAAGAAGAGTATCCTGAGCGCGCATCGACAGGGAGTCCTGCCTGGACTGGGAGCAGGATGGTGTGCATGGGTGAAGTTCGCTTCGGAGTCTCCGCAGGAAAGGGCGGACGCAGGGCTGCGTTAGAGCCGTAAGGAAGCTATAAATCAGGGTGGTACCGCGAATCATACCTTCGCCCCTCGTTTTCGGGGCGGAGGTTTTTTGTTTTTAGGAGGTATACAATGGAGGAGAAGATTGAACAGCTGAAGGCACAGGCTGCCGAGGCTATCAAGAACGCTGCAGAGAATCTCTCGGAGCTCGATGACATCCGCGTCAAGTTCCTCGGTAAGAAGGGCGAGTTCACGACGATCCTGCGCGGCATGGGCGCACTCGCGAAGGAAGACCGTCCGAAGGTCGGCAAGATCGTCAACGAGGCAAAGGCGGAGATTGCACAGCTGATCCAGCAGAAGAACGAGGAGCTCAAGGCACGCGAGATGCAGCAGCGCCTCGAGCGCGAGAAGATCGATGTCACGCTGCCGGGCCGCCAGCAGCCGCTCGGCCACCTGCATCCGCTGACGCTGACGCTCGAGCGCATCAAGGACATCTTTTTCCGCATGGGCTTCTCTGTCGAGGAAGGCCCGGAGATTGAGAAGGACTACTACAACTTCGAGGCGCTGAACCTGCCGAAGGACCATCCGGCACGCGACATGCAGGATTCGTTCTACATCACGGAGGACATCCTCATGCGCTCGCAGACGTCGCCGGTACAGGCGCGCACGATGCAGAAGAATGAGCCGAACGCGCCAATCCGCATGATCGCGCCGGGCCGCGTCTATCGCCGCGATGAGTACGATGCGACGCACTCGCCGATGTTCACGCAGGTCGAGGGCCTCGTCATCGATGAGGGCATCACGTTCGCTGACCTCAAGGGCACGCTCGAGCTCTTCCTGCGCCAGATCTTCAGCGAGGATGTCAAGGTCCGCCTGCGCCCGAGCTTCTTCCCGTTCACGGAGCCGTCGACGGAGGTCGATATCTCCTGCGTCATGTGCCACGGCAAGGGCTGCAAGGTCTGCAAGGGTACGGGCTGGCTCGAGATCCTCGGCGCCGGCATGGTTCACCCGCATGTGCTGGAGATGAGCGGCTATGATCCGAAGAAGGTATCCGGCTTCGCCTTCGGCATGGGCGTGGAGCGCATCGCGATGCTCTCGTACGGCGTCGACGATCTCCGCCTGTTCTACGACAATGATATGCGCTTCCTGCGCCAGTTCTGAGAGAGGAGATAGAAAATGCAGGTTTCTATTAAATGGTTGAAGGATTATATCGATTTTGACTGGTCGGCAGAGGAACTGGCTGATCGCTTCACGATGGCCGGCGTGCCGGTCGAGAACGTCATCCGCGCAGATGAAGGACTCGATAAGGTCGTCACGGGCCGCATCGAGAAGCTCGAGAAGCATCCGGACTCGGATCACCTCCAGATCTGCCAGATGAATGTCGGCGAGAAGGAGCTCGTCCAGATCATCACGGGCGCCCAGAATGTGGCAGAGGGCCAGGTCGTGCCGGTCGCGATGATCGGCGCGCATCTTCCGAATGGCCTTCATATCAAGAAGGGCAAGCTGCGCGGGCTGCCGTCGAACGGCATGCTCTGCTCGGCCGGTGAACTCCACCTCGACCTCACGAAGCTGACGGAGGAAGAGAAGGACGGCATCTACATCCTGCCAGAGGGCACGCCGGTCGGCGTGCCGGCCAAGGACGTGCTGGGCCTTGACGATGTCGTGCTCGAGTTCGAGCTCACGGCAAATCGCGGTGACTGCTTCAGCGTCATCGGCCTTGTGCGCGAGATTGCTGTGCTGACGGGCAACAAGCCGAAGTGGCCTGTCATTGCCTGCAAGGAGGATGATGAAGCCAAGGCTGCAGACATGGTCTCGGTCGGCATCGAGGCGCGCAACCTCTGCGACCGCTTCAGCGCGCGCGTCATCAAGAACGTCAAGATCGGCCCGTCGCCCGAGTGGATGCAGCAGCGCCTCGAGGGCGCCGGCATCCGCGCCATCAACAATGTCGTCGACGTGACGAACTTCGTCATGATCGAGCTCGGCCAGCCGATGCACGCCTACGACTACGATGAGATTACGGGCCACACGCTGACGGCCCGCCTCGCAAAAGCGGGCGAGAATCTCCATACGCTCGACGACAGCTCCCGCCTTGCCAAGGGGACGGAACTCGTCATCGCCGACGCCGAGCATCCGGCAGGACTTGCCGGCATCATGGGCGGCCTTGAGACAGAGGTCACGGAGAAGACGCGGACAGTCGTGCTCGAGGCTGCTTCGTTCAACGGCCCGAGCATCCGCCGCACGGCGCGCGCCTGTGGCTTGCACTCGGAGGCTTCGGGCCGCTTCGAGCGCGGCGTCGACGTGACGAATACACCGCGTGCACTCGAGCGCGCCTGCCAGCTCCTGCAGGACATGGGCGCCTGCACGGTCACGCAGGGCGTCGTCGACTGCTATCCGGAAAAGAAGCAGCCGGTGACGATCGACTACACGACGGACGAGATCAATCACCGACTCGGCACGGCTATCCCGGGCGAGGAGATGGTCAAGATCCTGACGTCGCTGGGCTTTGAGGTTGAGGCCAAGGGCAATGAGAGCTACCATGTCACGGTGCCGTCGTGGCGCAATGACTGCACGTACATGGAAGACCTCTCGGAGGAAGTCGCGCGCATCTACGGCTTCGACAACATTGCGAGCACGACGCCTTTTGGGCGCATGGTCCAGGGCAAGCAGAGCGCGAAGCAGAACTTTGTCGACAAGATCAAGCACACGCTTACAAGCCTTGGCATGACGGAAGAGCTGTCGTTCGCCTTTACGAGCACGGATCTCTTCGACAAGTTGCTCGTGCCAGAGGATTCGCCGCTTCGCCAGGCCATCCCCATCCTGAACCCGCTGACGGATGAGGCGCCGCTCGTCCGCACGTGCCTCTTGACCTCCATCATGGAGAATGCCGTGCGCAACTTCTCGCGCAAGAACAACGACATCAAGCTCTTCGACGTCGCACCAGTATTCCTGCCGAAACAGCTGCCGCTGACGGAACTGCCGGAGGAGCGCCTAATGGTCGCGGGCCTCATCACGGGCCGTCGCGAGGAAGTCGGCTGGAACCAGGGGAATGAGATGGTTGACTTCTTTGACATGAAGGGCATTGTCGAGGAACTCTTCCGCGCCCTCGGCATCTCGAAGTACACGGTCGAGGCAGGCGAGCACTTCGCCATGCATCCGGGCAAGACGGCCCTCTTCAAGAAGGGCCGCGAGGTGATTGCTTCTGTCGGTGAGCTCCACCCGCAGGCTGCCGAGAACTTCGGCATCAAGCAGAAGGTCTATCTCTTCGAGATGGACCTCGAGGTCCTCATGAAGTACACGGGCAAGAGCTTCCACTTCGAGTCGCTGCCGAAGTACCCGGCCATTGCGCGTGACCTCGCCATCGTCGTCGACGAAGACGTTGCTTCGGCCGATATCGAGCGCGTCATCGCGAAGAACGGCGGCAAGCACTTCAAGGATGTCACGCTGTTCGACGTCTACACGGGCGAGCACGTTGCAAAGGGCAAGAAGAGCATGGCCTTCAACCTGCAGTTCCAGTCGAAGGATAAGACGTTGACGGATGAGGAAGCCGATGCAGCCTTTAAGAATATCCTCAAGGCTGTCGAGAAGCATTTCGCAGCAGAGCTGCGCGCCTGACCGTCAAGAGCATGACAGGAATGACAGCATGACTGGAGGTGCATCGCATGGCTGATGTGGAACAAAAGACACCACAGCGCGTCGTCGTCGAGATCTTCGGCGACAGCTATCCGCTGCGGACAGATGACCCCGAGCGCCTCAAGAAGCTCGCAGCCGGCCTTGACCATCTGATGAAAAAGATGGCGGGCAGCGTCAAGAGCTTTGACGGCACGAAGATCGCTGTGCTTACGGCCCTGCAGATCGTCGATGAGTACGACAAGCTCAAGCATGATTACGACGAGCTCGTTGAACTGCTCGACGAGAAATGAGGAATCCGCATACGGTCCGCAAAGAGGCCGCCCGCAGGGGCGGCCTCTTTGTTTGCCTTCCCTTGGATGATGTGCGTAGCTGAAAAGAATTGAGCGGTCATGGCATCTGTGATAGAATGAGGAAAGACTGATTATAGGAGACAGAAAGAAGATAAAAAGGATGGTGCATCATCATGTCTGGAGAATGTGACAAGAAGTGCGGTCATCGACACGATCGTGCGATGGAGAAGAGACGTGCGGCGCGTTTCATGCTGCCGATGGCTGCTCTCGGACTGATTGCCTGGCAGAGTGCTGCTCTGGCTGCTGTGTCTGCGGCAGCACAGGCGGGGCAGGTTGTACCGGCTGCACAGACGGCAGAGAAGGGACGGGCGGCAGCAGCACCATCTGCACAGCAGGAAGAGCGTGCAGATGCGATGAAGGGAGAGGCTGCAAGCCCTCATATGCAGCCTCGCGAAGTGTCTGAGACAACTGTGGCAGCTGAGGCAAAGACTGAAGCTGCCAAGGAGAAGCGCAAGGATGTCGAGGTGCAGCTCGAGTATCTTGACGGCCGCTTCTTCAAGAAGCGCAATGTCGATCTCTACAATGTGCACGTCTATCGCCAGTACAAAAAGCTTGGCGCGCTCTCGCTGCACTACGGCCTGACGTTCGAACGCGCGACGGGCTACACGACAGAGGATGATATCTGGCGCGATGCTGAGGCCGTCGGCTTCGGCCCATCTTACATGATGCGCTGGACGAAGCACGTCTCGGGCAAGCTCGACGGCTCCGTCGACGCTTCGGGTAGCCTGATGGCCTACAACCACGCACATCCGGGCAATGGCCGTGCCTACGGTTTCCTCTGGCGCATCGGCCCGCGCCTGACGTATCACTACACCGACCGCGATTCGTTGAGCCTTGCCTACCTCTTCCATCATTCGTCGAACGGCATGGGCACCCACAATCCGGGCTACAATGGCGTCGGCTTCTCGCTGGGATTCACGCACTGGTATTGAATCACATAGCTGTTTGCTATTCTCCGAAAGAGCACCTTCTCTTAGAATCGGTATTCTAGAGAGGGTGCTCTTTTTTACGAATAGATATTTGTAATAATATAAATATTTTAAATCTTTGCAGGATTTGGAGGCGTCTGCGTAGAAAAAATATAAATATCCGCTGGATGTGGACAAGTCGGGTGCGGGAATGTGTACACCGTATCAGCTCCGGAAGGCGGAGCAGAGTATTTGATTCGAGAGGAGGATTCTTTCATGCAAACTCGACAGAATGAAGCAGGTTTCACCTTGATCGGCATGCTGATTGCCGTGGGCATTGTGGCAATCCTCGCGATGATTGCCGTACCGAAATTCACTTCTGCCATCACGTCGGCCAATACGGCCAAGATCCAGTCTGACTTGTCCACACTGGACACAGCGATTGCCGTCTATGAGATCGATACGGGCAAGACGCCGGGGGCAATCGCGGACCTGAAGGATTATCTGCAGGATACGACGATAGCGCCGCCGAAGGGGAAATGCTACTTAGAGGGTGCAGCTACAGAGATCACGGCTAAAGAGTACACAATCGATACGGCGAACAGCAGGGCACTTTGCCAGGGCAAGACCGTCGGTGCATTCACAAAAGAGAAAAGAGCTGCAGATGTGAAACCGGAAAGTGGAAATACTGGTACAGGTGGTTGAGTAATGGCTAAGCAACTGTCCTTACAGGTATGCATCATTATCATGATGATACTGTTTTTGATGTTTGCCGGCCTGTCACTGGTTGACATGGAGTGCTCTGCGATGGCCCGCGGTGGTCTGTTCTGCGTGTTTTTGCTCGCCATGGCAGTCATCGACTTCCGCACAGGACTGCTACCGGATAAGGGAAATCTCTATCTGGCCGCTCTCGGTCTGGTGATGGCTGCAATCGTGGGCAGTCTGCGGGATGCACTCTTGGGCGCTTTGCTCGGCGCAGCCCTGCTCTTTGCTCTGCGCACGCTGTCGCGCGGCGGCATCGGGCTCGGCGACGTCAAGTATGCGGCGGCCTTCGGTATCTGGCTCGGCTGGCAGGGGACATTATTGGCTCTCATGCTGGCCTTTGCTCTCGGGGCCTGCCTGGCGCTCGTCTTGCTCGGCATTGGGCGGCTGGGCCGTCGGGACAGGCTGGCTTTTGGCCCGTTCCTGTCGGCGGGGGCATACCTGAGCTACATCGGCAGTGCGGCATTCTGGTCTGCCTATGAGGTCCTGCTATGAAGGAGCATGGCTCTCTGCTCATCGAGGTCATCATCGCCTGCGCCGTCCTCGCGGTGTTTGCGATGGTGGCGCTGCCGAACGGGCTGGCAATCTACCGCGAAGCGGCAGTGGAGTACGAAGTGCAGTGCCTTCTGAGCGATATCCGCTACATGCGCGAGGTCTCGCGCATGACGGAACGCTGGCCGAAGAGCATGGAGCGGAGAGATGCGTATCAGCTGCCGCTGCGCCGCCAGGCGCAAATGCGATTCCGGCGCGGCGGCTACACCATGCTGGCTGGTTCGGCTGTGCACAGCAGCCATGATTTCCTGCCAGGTATCGTGATCACGGGGCGCTTTGCCACAAGCTCGAGGGACGGCATTGCTCTGACGTTTGGTGATGACGGCCTCTTGGCGACACCGTGCACGATGTTGATCTACATGGAGGGCCATCCGCAGTCGGCGCGCAAGCTGATTCTGAGTGCGGGCGGCCGCTGCCGCGTGGAGAGGAGTGTAAAATGACGCGATGGTCGGATGCGAGCGGCTTTTTCCTGCTCGAGACAATTGGGGTGGCGGCCGTGCTCATCGTGATGGCCGGTGCCCTGATGCTTTTCCGCCAGGGTGTGCTCATGGAGGAGCAGACTCGTTTCGAGGCGGCGGCGACTTGCTTGGCGGAGTCAGAACTGGCTCACATCGAGTACCGCGCCGCAGCTGGAACACTGACAGAAGGCGCGTCTGAGCGCAGGGAATACGTCGTGTTCTCACCGGCTGCCATTGGATCTGCCACTGAGGATGAAATGGGAGGTGACTTCCTGCTCCGCACGGATATCCAGCGGATGGAGCAGGAGGGCACCTACCTCGCTGCCGTGACCGTCGCATGGCAGACGCGCGGCGGGCGACAGCACAAACAGTCGTATCATAGGAGGGTAAGAGTGTATGAAAGGGAGCCGTAACACATCGGGATTCATCCTGCTCGACATGCTCGTCTCTCTGCCCATCCTCGTCTTTCTCCTGGCAGCGATGGGGGCCATGGCAGTCATGGCCTTCCGCGCTGCCTTTTTCATGATGGCGGACAGTGAGCTGCAGCAGGAGGTCCAGATGGCTGTGCGCCAGGTAGCTGAAGACGCGCGGACCTCGTATGCAATCCGAGGCTTCACGAAGGACGAGAAACCTGGCTACACCTTCTATCAGTACCGCTCGCCGGATGAAGCTTCCTCGAGTACGTTCCGCACGCAATACTGGGTCCATAAGGTGGGGTCTGTGGACAAGCTCGTCTGGAAGGATGAGATGCGTCCGCTGACGGGCAATCACTCGCTGGCGGGCGTCGACATCACGGCATTCTCCTGTAGCGAGGTCGCACCGCGCCTGCACGAGATACGGCTGACGGGCAGGAGTCGCGTGACGCGCCACAGCTACACACTTGCCGTCTGTGTCTACGGGCCAGAGCGGATGGATTAGTGAAGGAGGGAAAGGCGATGGGACGGGAGAGCCAGCAGGGGTCGGCTGTCATCTGGGCGCTTCTAGTGACAATATTTGCCATGATGCTCGCCACGGCCGTCTGCTACACAGCCTACAACAGCCGGAAGATGGCGGCCTCATACGAGCGCGAAGTGACACTGCGTTTGGCGGCAGAGGCAGCCTTGCTGGAGGCCTTGCAGCGTGTCGAGAAGGAGCCTGTTCTCGTCGATACAGGCATGATAATCGCGCCGCGCGAGGTCGAGACGGAGAAGGGCACGCTCGTCGTGCAGGCCGCAGCGGAGCAGAAAGCGGGCTCTTACTGGCTCGTCGCTGTGGCGCGCGAGAAGTCGGGTGACGTCTGGCAGCGCCATAAGATCGCGCGAGCCCGCTTAGAGAAGAAGGAGGATGGCTATGTCTGGAAGGGAAGGAGCCGCTGAGGCACGCGGCAGGATGGGGAGGTTGCAGGCGCTCTGCCGCGGCCTGCTGGCAGCGTGGCGCAGCAGAGATGCAGTCCGTGAGAGCAGCTGGCTCTGGGATGGGCGCCGTCGCGTCGTCGGGATTGCCGAGGCCTCCGGCGGCAGGGCTCTGCTCTTTGCCGAGCTGCTGGCAGAGGGCGAGTCGTATCAGCTCGTGCGCACGGCAAAAGAGCAGCTTGCAGGCGATGTCACGATGGCGGAGGCCGCTGCCATGCGTGCCGAGAGGGACGGCTGGCAGGCGCTTGACTTTGCAATCTGTCTGTCGGATGAGGCGGTCCGCTTCTACGAGATGGAGTTGCCGCCTCACATGGAAGGAGACGAGTGGCGCGAGGCGGCGCACTGGGAGCTTGACGCGCGCCTGATGGCCGAGGGACTCGATGCTGATGCGTATGCGATGGCTTATCGCCGCCAGGGCGAGGCTTCTGTGCTGCTCGCCGCTGCTGAGCATCAGTATCTGGAAGGCATCCAAGCAGGTTTTGCTTCACAGGGCATCGCCCTGCGCGGCATGGTTGCTCTTGCACCTGATGATGGCAGCGATGAGGCTCTGCTGGCAGCGCACGGCCTGGAGCTCTTGTCGGCGCAGCGCATGTTCCTGCCGGCCATCGCCGCTGCCCTTGCTGCGCTTTCGGACGAGCCGGTTCTGAGCCTGCGGCTTTGGGGCGAGATGATTCCGAGGCGGCACTTCCGCTACCGTCGCCTGGCCGCTCTCTGCTGCGCCGTGACATTCCTCATTCTCTTTGCCGCGGCTTTTTTTGACACGCGGGCCTATTTCGAGGCGAAGCGCGACTGTGAGCGGGAGGAGCAGGCGCTCGCACTGCTGCAGCGCGACGAGAAGATGATGAGGATGAGCTGCAGCAGGAAATCCAGCAGCGCGATGCGAAGGCAGCGCGCCTCGTGGAGGGAGCCATGCCCTGGTACAGCGTGATGGTCCATCTCGGGCGGCCGGAGCTGCAGACGGAAGGAGTCTGGCTCAAGTCCATCGCGCTGCGACAGGACAAGAAGATCGAGATACGCGGTGCGGCGTTCAGCTACGGCGCGCTCTCCTCGTTCCTGCAGTCCTTCGAGGCGGACCGGGACTTCTTCCCGCAGGGGCCGATACTCGAGGAGTCAGCAGAGGAAACGGGAGCAGAGAAGCCTGGCATCGCATTCCGCATCAGCTTGGGCATCTAGCGTAAAGGGGGCTGGGTATGGTGAAGAGAGTAAAATGGCTGAAGCATTGCGGCGGGGAAGGCCGCTTTTCCCTCGGCTGCTGTCTCACATGCTTCGCGGCACTGTTGCTCTATCTGTTCTTCGTGCACCTGCCGTTGCAGGAGGCATGCGCTTCGTACGAGGGGCGGCGGGCGGAACTGCGCGGGCGTCTGGCCGCTGTCATGAACTTCAAGAATGTGCACGGCGATATGGCGGCGTACGCCAAAGAACTCTCAGATCGGGAGGTGCGCGCGCAGCGCGTGCTGCCGATGAGCCTCGGGCAGGGCGTCTTCTTGCAGGAGCTCCAGCAAAAAGCCCTGCAGAGTCAGGTGAAGCTCCAGAAAGTCGTACCGGCTGAGACGCGCACGGTGGACGGCGTGCAGCAGATGCCTGTCAGCATATCCTGCAGCGGCTCGTACTTTGCTGTGCTCGACTTCCTGCGCCGTATGCAGCAGTCAGAGCGCCTGCTCTCCATCCATGAGACGCGCATCGAGCAGCGCACGGAAGCGCAATCGGAAGTCGGGGCGCTTCAGTGTCAGCTTGTTGTCACAGCCTACGCCTGGCCACAGGGCGGCGCGCAGGACGGGATGGAAGGCGAGGAAGGAATGTCTCGTGAGTGATGACATCTGGATGCTGAAATAAGACCTTGATTTATAGGCTCGTATCCTTTACACTGTAATCAATAATGATTTGAAATACGTGAGGTGTATGAATATGAGCGAATTGCGTTTTATGACAGCAGGCGAATCACACGGTCCGTGCCTGACGGCTATCTTAGAGGGCCTGCCAGCCGGCCTCAAGCTAGATCTCGATGCAATCAACAAGGACTTGGCGCGCCGCCAGCAGGGCTACGGCCGCGGCGGCCGCATGAAGATCGAGAAGGACAAGGTCAACGTCCTCTCAGGCGTGCGCTTCAATGAGACGATTGGCGGCCCCATCACGCTGCAGGTCGTCAACCGCGATTTCCAGAACTGGGGCGAGCGCATGGCGGCGTTTGGTGAGCCGGCCGGTGAGAAGGTCACGGCAGCACGCCCGGGCCATGCGGATTTCACGGGTATCCGCAAGTATGACCGCGAAGATGTCCGCGACATCCTGGAGCGCTCGAGTGCACGCGAGACGACGATGCGCGTGGCCGTCGGTGCTGTCTGCAAGGAATTCCTCAAGGCCCTCGGCATCACGGTTGTCTCACAGGTCGTGAACATCGGCGGGGTGGCCATTGACCCGGCGAAGGTCGACCGCGCAAAACTTGGCGAGGATGTCGGCTCGGAGCTCAACTGCTACGACGCCGAGGCAGAGGCGAAGATGAAGGCGAAGATCAAGGAGGCGCGCAAGGCGGGCGATACGCTCGGCGGCATCTTTGAGATCACGGTGCGCGGCCTGCCGGCAGGACTTGGCAGTCATATCCAGTGGGACCGCCGCCTCGATGGCAAGCTCGCCGGCGCGCTGATGTCGATTCAGGCCATCAAGGGCGTGGAGATCGGCGCAGGCTTTGACTGCGCTATCCTGCCGGGCAGCCAGATCCACGACGAAATGTTCCTCGACGAGGCGGGTAAGGTCTACCGCAAGACGAATCGCGCGGGCGGCCTCGAGGGCGGCATGACGAACGGCGAGGAACTCGTCGTCAAGGCGGCAATGAAGCCGATACCAACGCTCATGCAGCCGCTCCATTCCATCGATATCGAGAGTCACAAGGAAGTCCTGGCATGCAAGGAGCGAAGCGACACGTGTGCCGTCTCGGCGGCCTCTGTCGTCGGCGAGGCGATGACGGCCTTTGTCATGGCCCAGGCCATCTGCGACAAGTTCGGCTCAGACGCGATGGTCGACCTCAAGGCAGCCCTTGCGGCCTACAAGGCGCGCATCGGGAAGGATTGGTGATGCCGATGAAGAACATCGTGCTGATCGGCTTCATGGGCACGGGCAAGACGAGCACGGGCCGCGTGCTCGCACAGAAGCTCGGTGCCGCCTTCCTCGACCTCGACCAGGAGATCGAGCGCGAGGCGGGCATGGCCATCCCCGACATGTTCGCGCAGAAGGGGGAGGCGTACTTCCGCGCGCGAGAGCACGAGATGGTCGAGCGCGTTGCAGGGCGCAGGAACGCCGTCATCTCGACGGGCGGCGGCACGGTCAAAGATCCCCGGAATGTAGCAGCTTTGCGCGAGAACGGCGTCATCGTCTGCCTGCAGGCAGACGTCGAGACAATCCTCGAGCGCACGGCCAGCAAGGGCGAGCGACCCGTTCTCGACAAGGAGGACCAGGGCAACCGCCGCCTGGCAATCGAGAAGCTCATCGAGGAGCGGCGCGAGCTCTACCGCCAGGCGGACTTCTCGGTCGATACGAGCAAGCTCTCGCCGCTGCAGGTCGTCGAGGAAATCCTTCATTATCTGAAAGCAAGAGGTGTCGTCCATGCGTAAGGTACGCGTTGCTCTCGGCAAGGAGAGCTATGATATTGTGATTGGCCATGGACTGGAAGAAGAGCTGCAGGCGTTTGTGCGCCAGGCCGGCTTTTCGCGCCAGGCCATGCTCGTGACAGACAGCAACGTTGGACCGCTCTACGGCGAGAACGTTCGCGCCATCCTAGAGGCCGGCGGCCTCTCGGTGACGGTCGTGACGATTCCCGCCGGTGAGAGTTCCAAGAGCCTCGCTGTTGCGGAGAAGCTCTACACGAGGGCTATCGAGCTCGGCCTCGACCGCAAGTCGCCGATCTTTGCGCTCGGCGGCGGTGTCGTCGGCGACCTCGCAGGGTTCATCGCGGCGACATACATGCGCGGCGTTCCGTTCGTGCAGTTGCCGACGAGCCTCCTGGCGCAGGTCGACTCGAGCGTCGGCGGCAAGGTAGCCGTCAACCACGCGCTCGGCAAGAACCTCATCGGGGCCTTTTACCAGCCTGAGGCCGTATTCATGGACCTCGCCATGATGGAGACGCTGCCGAAGCGCGAGATCTACACGGGCCTCGGCGAGATCATCAAGTACGGCATCATCTACGATGCGGACTTCTTCTCGTATCTTGAGCAGCATGCCGATGCCGTGCTCGCGCTCGAGCAGGAAGCTGCCGTCCACATGATCGCGCGCTCGTGCGAGATCAAGGCGGCCGTCGTCAGCCAGGACGAGAAGGAGAGCGGCCTGCGCCGCATCCTGAACTTCGGCCACACGATGGCGCATGCCATCGAGAAAGAGACGGGCTACCTCCGCTACAATCACGGCGAGGCTGTTGCCATCGGCATGGTCGGCGCGGCGGACATCAGCGCGTGCCTCGGCATGATAGAGGAGGCGGATGTCGCGCGCGTCACAGCGCTCATCGAGCGGCTGCACCTGCCGACTGTCGCAGAGGGCTGTACGGTCGACGCGATGTATCAGGATATCTTCCACGACAAGAAGACAATCAACGGCAAGGTCAACTGGGTGCTCATGGAGGGCATCGGCAAGGTGACCTGCCGCAACGATGTGCCGGAGGATGTCGTGCGCGCTGCGATGGCCGCGCGCATCGGCAAATGACAGGCATAGATCAAAAAATTTGTGAAGGGCGGTTGAAACCGCCCTTTTTTTATGGTATGCTATCTAGGTATATGGACGGTCCTCTGAGTGAGCATCGGGCTTGCCATGAACGTCTGACATCAAGGAGGAAAAAAATGAACATCATCGAAACCTTAGAAAAAGAACAGCTCCGCTCGGATATTCCGGATTTCGCACCTGGTGACACGGTCCGCGTCCATGCCAAGATCGTCGAGGGCTCCCGCGAGCGTATCCAGATGTTCGAGGGCGTCGTCATCAGCCGTCAGGGCACGGGTGTCCGTGAGACGTTCACGGTTCGCCGCATCTCCTACGGTATCGGCGTTGAGCGTATGTTCCCGGTACATTCCCCGCGCATCGAGAAGATCGACGTTCTCCGCAAGGGTATTGTCCGTCGTGCAAAACTCTATTATCTGCGCAACCTTACGGGTAAAGCTGCTCGTATCAAAGAAAAACGCTAATCTGCGTACGGTAGGGACTGCTTTGGCAGTCCCTATTTGTTTGTGAACAGGAGGAACACTATGAGTTCATTGGGAGAAGAGGCTAAAGACTGGGTCATATCCATTGTCATCGCGATTGTCCTGGCCTTCATCATCCGTCAGTTCGTTGTCGAGCTCTACATCGTCGACGGCCCGTCGATGCGCCCGACTCTGCAGTCGCAGGAGAGGCTCGTCGTCAACAAGTTCATCTACGATTTCCGCGCGCCGCAGAAGGGCGAGATCCTCGTCTTCGAGTATCCGCGCGATACGAGCCGCGACTTCATCAAGCGCGTCATCGCGACGCCGGGCGACACGATCGAGATCAAGGATGGCCGCGTCTACGTCAATGACCAGATGCTCGATGAGGACTACATCCTCGAGAAGACGCGCAGCGAGTACCCGAAGGCGACGGTGCCGCAGGGCACGGTATTCGTCATGGGCGATAACCGCAACAACTCGGAGGACAGCCGCTTCGCCGATGTCGGCTTCGTGCCCTACAAGCTCATCAAGGGCAAGGCCGTGCTCGTCTTCTGGCCGCTCAGCGCGTTCAAGACGCTGGCTTGACGGGGAGGGACGTATAGATGAAGTGCATTTCCTGGAATGTCAATGGCCTTCGGGCCTGCCTCAAGAAGGGCTTCATGGAGTCGTTCGTGAAGCTCGATGCAGATATCTTTGCACTGCAGGAGACGAAGATGCAGCCTGAACAGGCCATCCTCGACCTGCCGGGCTACAAGCAGTACTGGAACAGCGCGGAGCGCAAGGGCTATTCGGGCACAGCGGTCTTCTCGCGCATCGAGCCGCTTTCGGTGACGTACGGCCTCGGCATCGAGGAGCACGACCACGAGGGCCGCGTGATCACGCTGGAGTTGCCTGACTGCTACTTCGTGACGGTCTACACGCCAAACTCGAAGCGCGGACTCGAGCGCCTTGCCTACCGCATGGAGTGGGAGGATGCATTCCGCGCGTATCTCGTGACCTTAGATGCGAAGAAGCCCGTCATCGTCTGCGGTGATCTCAATGTCGCGCATGCGGAGATTGACCTCAAGAACCCGAAGACGAATCATCGCAATGCGGGCTTCACGGACGAGGAGCGCGGCAAGTTCACGGAACTCCTGGATGCGGGCTTCATTGATACGTTCCGCGCACTTTACCCGGACCGCGCGGGCATCTACACGTGGTGGTCCTATCTGCGCAAGGCGCGTGAGACGAATGCGGGCTGGCGCATCGACTACTTTGTGACGTCGGCGCGGCTGCGCGAGAAGATTGCGGATGCGACTATCCACAACGAGATCTTCGGCAGCGACCACTGCCCGGTCGGACTGGAGCTCAGAGCATGACAGCGACAGCTCTGGAGAAGGGCCGCAAGAAGACGAATCTGACGACGCTCTGCTACATCGAGCAGGACGGCAAGTACCTGATGATGCACCGGGTCAAGAAGGCGCATGACATCAATCACGACAAGTGGATTGGCGTCGGCGGCCACTTTGAGCCGGATGAGACGCCGGAGGAGTGCCTGCTGCGCGAGGTGCGGGAGGAGACGGGGCTCGTGCTCGACTCGTTCCGGCTGCGCGGCATCATCACGTTCATG
>OLFU01001102.1_pt1 | contig 28298 bp, 30 predicted proteins | sample 1605161 | NCBI WGS metagenome assembly OLFU01 (sample SAMEA3888914, study PRJEB22519) | human gut metagenome | biome: human gut; feature: human-associated habitat; material: faeces | place: Denmark | collected 2011
TTTCCGGCAGTCGAAACCCTCACCGAAATGATTGCTACACGGGATATCAAGAATCGCACGTTTGCCTATTTCGGTTCTTTCACTTGGGCCGGTGCGGCAATAAAACACCTCGCCGCATTCGCCGAATCCATGAAATGGGAAACTATCCCCTGCTGTATAGAAATGAAACAAAGCATTACTCCGGCTATAAAGGAGCAATGTAGAAACCTTGCACAAGAAATGGCAGCTCGGTTAACTCGATGATTCAACAAATCCAATAAAAGAACGGGAAAGAATAAAAATTCTTTCCCGTTCTTTTATACTCAAAATCATTCCTATTAACGATCACTTTTTCTGAACAAACGTTTATACCACGGAATAACATATTCCGACCGCGAAGAAGCATATCCATAACCATATTTTCCGCCACCATATTGGCGATATGAATAAGTCCTTGAATTCATATTCACATCATTCAAAATAAGATAAACCGGCACATTGATACGCTTATTGTCAATCCATGCGTTCAACATCTCGATCGATGCTTTATTCGTATAGTTAGCCCTCGCTACATAAATAACCACATCGATAGCCCGGGTCAACAAAAATGAATCGGATACCATACCCAACGGTGCTGTATCCAAAATCACATAATCATAATGGGATCGTGCATAATCGACCAACTGCTCAAAACGAGAACTCATCAACAATTCGTTCGGATTAGGAGGAACAGGCCCTGCCGGCAAAACGTCCAAATTAGAATCAATTCCAGAAATACCAATCTTACCTAAAATTGATGTAAGGCTCGCAAATACAGCTGATAAAATCGCATAAATCAACCAGCTTTTATCTAAAGAATTAGACTTCACATCCTCTTTTCTGTTAATCATCAACATTGTACCTAAACCGATCAGACATACACATACTAGTTTAAACAAAGACAATCCTTCATGAAAGAAAATACAAGCCAAAAGAATCGTTAAGATTGTACTGGATTTATCAATCGGAACCACCTTATTGACATCCCCAATTTGTAAAGCCTTGAAATAACATAGCCAGCTAGCTCCTGTTGCGATTCCAGACAAAACTAGAAACAACAAAGTTTTACCACTGATAACCGTAATACCCGATATAGTTCTAGTTAAAAGAACAAGAATCCATGAGAAAACTAAAACCACAATGGTACGTATGGCGGTTGCCACATCTGAATCTGTTTTTGAAATCCCACATTTTGCGAGTATGGAAGTGATTCCTGCAAAAAAGGCAGAACCAGTCGCATACATAATCCACATAGTATCACCCTACAAAATGATATACCACTAATCACTTTAATACAAAGACAAAAAGGAAGCAGTGTCTAAACTACTTCCAACATGTTTTCAGGATCATTTGCCGCTTTTACTTTATCATTAGCACGAACTATAATTCCTGATTCATCTATTAGATACGTTGTTCGAACCACACCCATAGATACCTTTCCATAATTTTTCTTTTCTTTCCACACATCATAAGCTTCAATCACTTTTCTTTCTGGATCCGCCAATAATGTAAAGGCAAGACCATACTTTTCTTGAAATTTCTTATGAGAAGCCACTGTATCTTTACTGACCCCTAAGATGACAGCACCTTTTTCTAAGAATTGTGGATATCTTTCAGAAAAACCACAAGCCTGTTTTGTACACCCAGCCGTATTATCCTTTGGATAAAAATATAAGATGACCTTTTTACCTTTATAATCACTCAATTTGTGCATCACACCATCTTGATCAGGCAATTCAAAATCCGGTGCTTGAATTCCAATTTCTAACATATGTATTCTCCATTCTGTTAAACAGATTATAGCATTTCAAGCAATTTAAGCATACCCATATGCACAAAAGGAAGCATTTCTGCTTCCTAACGTTTTTTCTTACTCATTTTACTTGATCTGAATTGTGCTTGTCTTTGCGCCTTTTTTGTAGGCTTTACGTTGAATTGTTTCTTTTCTAATACACAAACACTTTCAATATGATCTGTATAAGGGAATAAATCCACTAATTCTAGTTTATTTGTGACATAGCCCTGTTTTCTAAATTGGTTTAAATCACGAACCTGTGTTCTTGGATCACAAGAAATATACAGAATCTTTCTTGGATTTAAAGCGGTTGCACACTCAATAAAATCCTTAGTTGTACCTGCACGAGGTGGATCTAAAATGATTGCATCGTAACGATTGTGATATTTTCTTGCCTGGCGCATAAATTCTGTTGAATCCATCGCAACAAATTCAATATTCTTGATTTTATTTTGTTTCGCATTGTATTTTGCGTTTTCAATCGCATCCGGATTGACTTCTACACCCATAACTTTCTTACAAGAATCTGTCATCGTTAAACCAATTGTACCAACACCACAATATGTATCTAGTACAGTATCTGTTTCTTTTAAATCTAACATTTTCTTAGCTAAGCCATACAATACTTCGCATTGTTCAGAATGAATCTGATAGAACGAATTGTGCGAGAACGCAATGTCTAAACCACATAACTCATCATGAATCATACCATTTCCATATAAAACAATGGCTTCATCCTGCAAAACAATACTTGTCTTTCTTGGATTGATATTTTGTACAATTGTCTTGATTTGTGGAAATTCACTCGTTAATACACGCACCATATTTTTTCTTGAAGGAAACATTTTTTGACTTGTGACAAACACAACCATCACTTCATCTGTTTTATGTCCCCAACGAATCAATACATGACGCAATAAACCCGTTCCTGTTCTTTCGTTATATAATTCTAATTTCATAGAACCAACAAGTTCTGTTATCTTATTGATAATTTCATTTACCAATTTTGGCTGCATAATACAATTTTCAGTTTTTACAACACGATGCGAATGCGAAGCATATAAACCTGAATATACTTTTCCTTTATCTTTCGCAAAACCAACAATGACTTTATTACGATAATGCGTATCGTTTTTAGCCATATGCACATCGCCAACACGAACCTTTAAATGTGCTTTTTCAACTAAAGCTTCCACATCTTTTTTCTTTTTATCTGCCTGCATACTCGGCTTCAGTTTTAAAAGTGAGCATCCACCGCATATTTTTTCTACTTTACACTTCACTAATTTTCTCCTTTATTAAGTCAATGACTTTACTTGAATCTTTAACTTCAATTGTTTCAAATCCCAAATTACTTGCTGCAACTACATTGTCTTTTCGATCATCTAAAAATAAACATTCCGATGCCTTAAGATTATATTTTTTTAACAATATATGAAATATTTCTGGATCTGGTTTAATTTTCTTATATTCATAAGAAAAAACACCGCCATCTATATTATCAAACACACCACAACTTCTCAAATATTTTGTGTCATCTTCTGGAATATTTGAAAGAATATATACATTGTATCCCAATCGTTTTAAATCTTTGATAAACGCAACGTTATCTTTTAGTGGAATCACAAATTCTGTCCAATGATACATCAACTTTTTGATACTTAACTCTAATTCAGGAAATTGTTTTACTCCCTTTTCAATCATCTCTTCCACTGAATAAAGTCCTTGATCATACTCATTCCATAAAGAATCAAAAAAGAATGATTTCACTTCCTCTTGTCTTTCATTAAAGAAGCTATAAATCAATTCATTTGAATCAAATTTAACCAATACATTTCCTAAATCAAATACTATATTTTTCAGCATATGCCAATTATACTTGAAAAAAACATCTAAAACAAATATGATTTTTGAAGAAAAGAGGTATGTTATGATTAAACCAATAATGAAAGATGAAGCTTTCTTAGCTATTAAGTCAGCTCCAGCTACAAAAATGGATACACAAGTGGCTCAAGATCTAAAAGATACATTACAAGCTTATAGTGATCAATGCGTAGGCATGGCTGCCAATATGATTGGTGTTTCTAAAAATATTATTATCTTTGCGATTGGTCCTGCACAAATTGTGATGTATAATCCAAAAATCACGAAGAAGTCTAGACCTTACAAAGTCAAAGAAGGTTGTTTATCACTAGAGGGTGAAAGAAATACAACTCGTTATGAAAATATTACTGTTGAATATCAAGATGAATCTTTTAAGAAATGCAAACAATCCTATTCTGGTTTTGTTGCTCAAATCATTCAACATGAAATTGATCACTGCAATGGTATCATCATTTAATAAAGCCAGGAAAAACCTGGCTTTTTATAGAATTTGAATAATTCGATCTTTTAGATCGGCTAAATATAAAGGTTTACTGATATGCCCATTCATACCAGCCTTGTAACATTTTTGTATATCTTGCATATACGCATTGGCACTCATCGCAAGAATTGGAATCTTTTTATCTTTTTTTCGAATTTGTAAAGTGGCCTCATACCCATCCATAATAGGCATCATAAGATCCATTAGAATCAAATCTAAATTCTTGATTTGACCAAACTGTTCTACCGCCTCTTTACCATTTCTAGCCTTGTACACAATGGCCCCTTCACTTTGAAGCATAAACTCAATCACTTCCATATTGATATCATTATCTTCCACGACAAGTATAGATAGATTCTCAATGGACACTGTTTTGGGTTTTAATGATTGAGTCTTGACAGGATTTTTATCCACTTCTAATGGAAGACAAACAATAAACAAAGTTCCCTCATTCTCTTTACTATTTACTTCAATGGACCCATTCATCTTCTTTACAAGCTCTTGCACAATACTCATACCTAAACCCGCACCATCTATACGTGTATTTTTTTGAACAAAAGGTTTGAATAACTTATTTTGAATGAATTCTTCACTCATTCCGATCCCTGTATCTTCTACAACAAATTCAAAACAATCTACTTTTTCTTTGACAGACAAATACACTTTACCACCTGGTTTATTATATTTAATCGCATTGCTTAAAAGATTCAACAAGACCTTCTCAATATGTGTAGGACTGCCCATCAAATGATTATGTTCTATTTGCGTCTTCATAAACAATTCAATCTTAGAATTCGATGCCTGTAGATCAATAATAGTTTGAACCCTACCTAATAATTGACTTAATTTAAACGATTTATTTTACAACACAACCGAATCCGTTTCTAATGTTCGAATATCCAATATGTCATTTACTAAAGACAACAAGTGCGTACTTGATATCCACATCTTATCATAGGCATCTTTGATGCGTTGCTTATCATCGCCACATCTTTGAATCACTTGAAGCATTCCGATAATCCCATTGATTGGTGTACGAATATCATGGCTCATACTTGCCAAGAAACGCATCTTAACTTGATTGGCCTTTGTTTCATTTTCTAAGGCGAGTTGAAGCTTTCGATTCATTTCAAAATAGCGCTCTGTATCATGACAACGACGAACTTGTTCCTCCTCAAAAATCCTCTCAAAATATGCATTCTTTTTCTCTAATGCCAAAATTATGACATCCAAATCACAAATAACTTTGCCATATTTATATCGAGAAGATTCAACCATTAAGCCTAAACGAATCTCATCCGGATGTTTAGCCATATATGAATCCATATATCGTAAGGTGGCTTTGACTTGAGCAAACATCTTCTGCTCTAAATAATAATCAAATAAAGCAATACAAGCATCTATATATTCTACCGCATACATAGTCTCAATACGTTTTTCAAGTTCATCAGCACATCTATTTAATTCAAAATCCATACCGGCTTTACTAAATAATTCAATACCACAATTCAAATAATCTTCTAAAATAATGTGTTTGCCATCATGCTCATCTAAACCCATATTAAATGCTTCTAAAGCCTTATCCACTTGATTTAGGCTATTGTAAATCAAAGCTAAATTCAAATAGACATAGGCACCCATATCTTCAACGCAACAAGGCATGTATTCTTTGGCTTTTAAAATACTATCTAAAGCCTCTTCATACTTTTCCTGCTTTACGTACGTAATTGAAATATTATTATACTCATAACAATAATGCCCCACATCCTCATGTTCCATGGCAATCTGTAAAGCTTTTTCATAATAATAACGACTTGAAACATTTGCCCCATCATAATAGAGCATAACTCCCATTAAATTGAATGCAGAAATAAGTTCTCTTACAAATGGCATACTTTGATACTGCAAAATGATCGGTTCAATAATCTCTTTTGCCTTATTAAAATTTCCTTCATAATAATAAGCCATACCCAAATAAAAGGTAGCCGCAACTACAACTTCTAAATCATTTGAACTTTCATTTAATACATCACGATAAAAGTTTTCCTGCTCACTTAACTTTAGTTTTCCAACACCTTCTACTTCTTTCATTAATTCTTGATACTTCATAATCTTCACCTAAATTAAATGTATCATGAATGAAAAAAAAGCACAAACTCGAAAGTTTGTGCCTAGAATTATTTCACTAACAATTCACAGATCTTCTTTGAATATGCGATTGGATCTTTGATTGCGAAGCCTTCAATTAAACAAGCCTGATCATATAATACTTCAGCAACTTCTTTAACTTTATCTTTATCAGAAGCATATAAAGATTTCAATGTTTCAAAGATTGGATGATTTGGATTGATTTCCAAAATACGCGTTGCCTTCATAGGCATTGGACTTTGGTTAGGCATATTTGCGAAAACCTTTTCCATCTCAAAAGAAATACCTTCACCAGCCGTTAAGCATACTGGATCCTCTGTTAATTTATTTGACAATTTCACTTCAGCAACCTCATCGCCTAAAGCCTCTTTCATAAATGTCAATAAATCTTTATTTTCTTCTTTTGATTTATTTAAAGCTTCCTTTTCTTCCTCAGAATCTAAATCTAAATCTCCTTGAGCTGCATTTCTGAACGTCTTTTCTTTGTAGTTCATCAATGTCTGCATCACAAATTCATCCACTTCATCTGTTAAATAAAGAACTTCAAATTCTTTATTCTTCAATGTTTGAACAACTGGCATCTTATCAATCAATTCAACATCTTTACCAGATACAAAGTAAATGTCTTTTTGATCCTCTTTCATACGAGAAACATATTCACTTAAAGTAACATATTTCTTTTCTCTTGAAGAGTAGAACAATAATAAATCTTGGAATTTATCTTTATCCATTCCATAGTTGTTGTAGACACCAAATTTTAAGTTTACACCAAATTCTTCAAAGAATTTTTCATACGCTTCACGATCTTTGGCAAGCATATTTCCAAGTTCATTCAATACTTTCTTTTCAATACGACCCGCAATCAATTTTAATTGATGATCATGTTGAAGCATTTCACGAGAAATATTTAAAGATAAATCTTGAGAATCCACTAGACCTTTCACAAAACGCAATGAATCAGGCAACAATTCTTCGGCATGATCCATAATGAATACGCCTCTACAATATAATTGAAGACCTTTCTTATAGTCTTGTGAATAGAATCCTTGAGGTAAGTGTGATGGAATATAAAGTAAGGCTGTAAAGCTTGTATTTCCTTCTACACTAAAATGAATCACTTTTTGAGGATCTTGATAATCATAGAAATGATCTTTGTAGAATTGATTATATTCTTCATCTGTAATCTTCGATTTTTGACGTTTCCATAAAGGAACCATTGAGTTTAAAGTCTGATCTTCAACCACTGTTTCATATTCAGGCTTTTCACTTTCCTCCGTACCCTCTTTCATTTTCTGAGTTTCTACATTCATCTTGATTGGATAACGAATATAGTCTGAATATTTTTTAATTAATTCTTTTAATTCATAAGTTTCCAAATATTTAGAATAGTTTTCTTCATCTGTATCATCTTTTAAAGTTAAAATGATTGTTGTACCATTTGTTTCCTTTGTACAAGGTGTGATTTCATAACCATCTTCACCAGCACTTACCCATTCATAAGCTTCATCACTACCTGCTTTTTTCGTAATAACACGAACATCTTTTGCGACCATAAATGCAGAATAGAATCCAACACCAAATTGACCAATGATATCGACATCTTCATTGTTGTTTTCTTCTTTTTTCTTCATTTCCTCTTTAAAAGCCAAAGAACCACTCTTCGCAATTGTACCCAAGTTTTCCTCTAACTCTTCCTTTGACATACCAATACCAGTGTCCGAAATTGTTAAAGTACGAGCTTCCTTATTTGGCTCAATACGAATCTCAAATTGGCTTGCATCTGCATGACCTTGACTTTCATAATAATATTTATCAATCGCATCACTCGCATTCGATACAAGTTCACGTAAGAAGATTTCCTTGTGTGTATAAATGGAATTGATCATCAAATCCAATAAACGTTTTGACTCCGCTTTAAACTGTTTTTTCTTAGCCATAATACCACTCCTTCATTAGCACTCTAATATTTTGCCTGCTAATACTATACAACACCTTTTTAGCAGTGTCAACATTTGTGTGCTAAACACAAAAAAAGAATTCGACTAACCGAATTCTTAGCTTCTTTACCCATTTTTCAAATAATACTGTTAACTATTTTTTAATTACTTTTGATGCATACAATGGATTGGCTTCTCTTGTTTCACTTCCAAAAACCAACTTCAATTCATCAAAAGCCACCTTTACCTTTTTGGGAATATCAACATGCGCAATATAATTCTTTCCATTCGGACCATAGCCATTCGCATCATCTGAAAGTCTAGGAATTTCTCCCATCAACAAATTCACATATCTTTCTATTTTCCACATGCCATGTATATTTTCTTCGTAAACCAATTCATCATTCTGGTTCAATACTTTAGCACAATATGTGGCATAATTAATAATTGTCACATCATTACTGACATATTTTTTTAAACCTGCCGCCATACGCCTTTGCATAGAAGCATCCTGACTTAGAATGATACTATTAAAAGAAATATTGTTTTCTTTCAATAAATCCAAAAGATACGTAATATTATTGCCACAATTTGTAGACTTGGTTTCTAGATAGTCTGCCTTGCATCCATATACATGTTTAATATACTTTTGAAATATTTCTGCCTCTGATAAGTCCGTTGTCTCAATATCCGGATATTCTAAATGAACAACCTGACGTAGTGTATCTGTTGTATGTCCTGCTCCACCAACAATAATATATTTTTCCGCAACGAAGTTTTTAATTCCACTAGCTAAAACATCGCCACCTTCAAGAATACTTCCACCAAATAAAACCATCACATCCACCTGATGAATTCCATATCGTTTAAATAACTCTTCTTGATTTAACGCATCAATATCTCGTGTTCCCAAAAACTTTGCGAGGGTATTTATATTTTCTGCAACATTACTATCCATATAAACTCTTCCTTTCAAAACTATCTACAATGGCAAACTGGAATTTACATTTACAACATGATCCAATATCTTTGTATTAGCTTACCCTCTTTTAAAACTTCGTTTTCTAATACTCCGCCATTATTGATAATTGATTTGACAGAACCAATGTTGTCTTTATCACAAACCAATAAAACTTTATCCATACCAAGTTTCTTGCATTCTTCTAAAGCCAAGCTGATCATTTTGGTTGCATAACCTTTTCTTCTTTCACTTGGTCTTATACCATCTCCAATATGGCCACCATATTTCAATAAATATTCGTTTAAGTAATGTCTGATATTAACAGCACCAACCATGGTATCCCGGTCTTCATCTAAGCAAAAGAAAGTAGAATCAGGAACAAATCCATCATCCGTAGTTGATATTTCTAAATTATTTAGATAATATTCAAAATCATCATAATCATTTTTAAATATAGCCCATGGCGAAGTATTTGCGTCATGGGTATCGTTATACGATTTCCACTCTTTAATCATTTCTATAATTTGATTTTTGTATTGCAAACTGCCTTTCATTAATTTTAATGCCATGAATTTATTCCCTCCAAATTCCAATTTATCTAAATCTTTCTTATAGGATGTCGAATGACTGTTTTCCATTTTTCCGGTGCAACCTTTCTTGCATCCGACAAATAAATTTCATGATGTAGTCTTTGACTATTCATATCATTCGCATATCCATTTTGTTTTAAATATTCATCCATAAGTGCAACTGTAGCTGGTTCATCATCAAAAGATCCTAAGTGCATGATTTGAACACATAAGCCTTCATCAATCGTCAAAAACTCTGCCGATGAACAATCTATTTTTTTCTTTTTAGTTGCTGTTTCAACAGCCCATTCAAAATCTTTTTCATTCACAAAATCAGGCAATCGAATGACTGAAATCCAATGAAATGAATCTTTATCTGCATAATTCACACCATCTATATCATCCTGCCACCAGAATCCTTCTAGTGGTGGAACTACATATTCAAAGAATCCTTCAATTTTATAATCCGTCTTATAACTCATTCTCAAAGTATAAGCAATCGCATACAATACGCCAATTGCCTGCTGATATGCTCCACCTTCTTCATTTGGATTGCCCTCACCTCTGACCGCAATGTAATTTGCTTCAGGAACATTTACAATCACAGGTTTATTTTTAGGCATATAAAATTCTTTATATTCTTTCTTAAAATCAAAAGCCATAATTACTCCTTAAATTTGGTTTTATCTATTTCTTAAAGTATACCATTAAATATGAAAACTATACAAAAAGACTGCTCTCTCAGCCTTTCATTTATAAATACGCTTTGTCTTAATCTATACGATCACAAACTATAATTTGCACTTCCTCACTCGTCTTCTTTTTTATTGTTTCTACTAATATTCGAGCTTAACGATAAAATTCCAGAGCATAAAAATAATACCCACATTATAATATTTTCTTGATTTATCGCACTATAAATCAAGCATATTATGCTTAATATAATCTGTACAATTGAACAAATCACTCCTATTTTTTGTGTCTTTTTATCCTTCATTGTCTCCTCCACAAATTCTGATTTATCTATTGCATTACGTTGATTACTTTACAGTGAAAGGTGTCCATTCAATGTGGTTATATTCCATCACATCATTTGCTTTTTTCATTCCTAATTTTTCGTAAAATGCAATGGCATTTTCATTCGCAACCAAATATACCGCAATATCCTTTTTACCACCTGCTAAAGAATGTGCTGTCTTAATCAATTCCGTGCCAATTTCTTGATGTAAATAGTCTCTGTCTACACCTAAATCTGTTATATAAAGCCAATAGGCATAGTCGGTCAATCCAAATAAAACGCCGACAATTTGATTATCCTTGTTTCTTGCAATAAGACTGATTAATACATGATCAACTAGCTTTGCTATTCTTTCTTCGAATCGTTCCTTCGGATACTGTGATTCTAGATCCGTACGCTTTAAAAATTCAATATATTCAATTTTAGAAATTCTCTCCTCTTTAATCTGAATATTTTTGCACATAACAATTTTCTCCATAAATCCCTAATTCTATTTCTGTTGCCATTTCATTACATATTCTTTTTCTTCGGTAGCTTCATCAAAGCCGCTATGCTGAATCTCAAATCCTTCTCTTTGATAAAAGGCTACTGCACGTATATTCTTTTGATATACATTCAAAAATAATTTATTTCGTTTATTTTTTGCATAATTTAGAAGAGCTTTTCCTATACCATGCGACTGCATTTCATTTGAAACAAAAATGCCCTCAATAAATTCATCATTTAACCCTATAAAGCCCTGTATTTCTTGATTCTTTTCATAAACATAAACAGTTGCCTGTAGCAGCAATTCCTTCACTAATTCAAAATTATTTTGCCAATATTGCGAAGAAATAAAAGAATGTGCTGTCACATTCGTATCCAACCATATATCTGCAACCTTATTTATATCAGCTTTTTGTAACTCTCTAATCATTAAAGTGGCTCTTTTCCAAATTGCGATTTATCAATTAAGCTTTACAACGCAAGATCTCTGTGACATTTTGCCACGCATTCTTACTCTTTTGTTCTGTACAACCCTTATAAGCCCCTAAATAGGGTGTAAAACCAAGTCTTGAATATAATTTGATAGCACCATAACTTTGCGATTGAGTTGCCAAATACAATGGATATTTACTTGGTATCATGTCATACATCATACAAAGTTTTGTAAGCATGGCCTGCGCAATCTTTTTATGTTGAGCCGATAAACTTACCGCTACATAATGAACACGAAGTCTACTTTCTTCAAAATCATTTCCATACCAAAGACCTGCACTACCCACTAATTCATCCTTTTCATTTGCGACAAACAAGAAATGTTTAGAAAAGAAATCTTTATCTCTAGTAAGCATACTATCCCATTTCTTTCTTGCCTCGTCTATATTTTCAAATAAACAAACCTGGGTTTGTAGCTTGCACCAAGCTTCTTTTAAGGATTCATCAAATTCAACATAATGAAATTTTGGATTTAATTCGATCTCTTTACGAATGGTCTTTCTAGCCATGATCATCAATACTTTTTCATAAGGTATACTTGTATCTAATACTGTCATAAAACTCTCCATTTCTTTTAAAATTAGTATATCATAATCTTCCAACTTCAAATGATATAACAATTTCTTTTTAAATGTTATAACATTTGCTTGACTTCTCTTTTTTTACGTTCTAGAATGAAAACGTAAAAGAGAGGTAAACAATTATGAACAAAACACAACTCGCAAATTATTTTGACCACACATTTTTAAAACCTTATGCAACTGAAGCAGATCTTACAAAATTATGTAACGAAGCCAAAGAAATCGGAGCCGCTATGGTTGCGATCAATACAACTTGGACTAAATTCTGTAAAGAACAATTAAAAGGAACAAGCGTACATGTAGGAGCTGCCATTAGCTTTCCTTTAGGACAAGCTGGCCTAGCATCTAAAATTGCCGAAACAAAGATTGCGATTGAAGATGGAGCTGACGAAATCGATTATGTCATTGATATTGGACAAGCTAAAATGCACCACTGGGACTACATTAAAGAAGAAATGGAAAGTATTGTTTCTATTTGTAGAGAACACAACGTTATTTCTAAAGTTATCTTTGAAAATTGTTATTTAGAAAAAGATGAAATCAAACAAGTTGCTTTAATTGCCAAAGAAGTAAAACCAGACTTCATTAAAACAAGCACAGGCTTTGGAACTGGTGGAGCCACTTTAGAAGATGTAAAATTAATGGTTGAAACTGTCGAAGGACAAGTGAAAGTCAAAGCGGCCGGAGGCATTCGTGATTGGAAAACATGTAAAGCCATGATCGATGCAGGTGCACAAAGAATTGGAACAAGCTCATCACTAAAAATCTTAGAAGAATTTGAAGCCGAGGCAAAATAACATGAAACCATTTTTATTAGAACCCATTCCTGATTATACAATTTGGGGAACCAATCATATCTCTAAAGCTAGAGGCATCGATGAAGACTATGGGACTTGGTGGGAAGTCAGTGCCCACCCCTATTGTTCAAACAAAATTGTTGGAACGGATAAAACATTGATGGAAATGATTCAAGAAAATCCGGATGAAGTATTAGGTAAAGGATATACGCTTCATGAAACATTACGATTGGCTTATCTAGATACAAAGGATGCTTTAAGCATTCAAGTTCATCCCGAAGATGATTACGCCCTAGAACACTCCAATGATTACGGAAAATATGAAAGCTGGTATATTCTAGATGCCAAACCAGGCGCTACTCTAGTTGCCGGAACCACAATCAATGATGCAGATGAAATCAAAAATGCCTTAATGAACAACGATGTTGAAAAATATCTAAATAAAGTCGAAGTACATAAAGGAGACTTTATCATCATTCCTAGTGGTATGCTTCATGCATTAGGAAAAGACATCTTAGCTTTAGAAGTAGGTACAAACTCGAACACAACTTATCGTTTCTATGACTACAACCGTAAAGGAAAAGATGGAAAAACACGTCCTTTACATGTCAAAGAATCTTTTGATGTCACAAACTTCAATTTAAAACCTACTTTTGTTCCACAAAAACAGGAAACACACCGAATTGGAGATTGTCCTAATTTTACTGTAGATGAAGTTTATGCTGATTCTGATATTACCTTAACATGTGATGAACATTACGTGATTCTATCCAATATTGATTCAGATTGTACGATTGTATGGAATAGTGAAGAAATTGTATTACCACAATACGACAGTCTATTTGTTCCTTTTTCTTCCAAAAAAATCACAATCAAACAAGGAGCACACCTATTAGTGTCAAATCCTAGAAAGGACTAATTTATGAAAACCATTTTAGTTACTGGAGCCAATGGCTATATCGCAAGCTTAGTAAGAGCGTATCAAAAAGATAACTTTAACTGGATCTGCATGACAAGAAAGGATGCAGACCTTACAAATCCTGAAGATGTTAAAAAATTTGTAGCTTCTCAAGATTTTGACATTTGTTTTCACACAGCTGCCAATGCAACTACAGCCTTCTGCAATGAACATCCAGATTTAGTTCATAAAATCAATGTAGAAAGTACACAAGCTATCATTGATTGCTGTAAAGAAAAAGGTGCTAAATTGATTTTCTGTTCAACCGAACAAGCCTTCAATGGAAAAGAAAATCACGGTCCTTTTAAAGAAGACGAACCATTAAGTGCTGTGACTGTATATGGACAAAATAAAATCGAATGTGAAGAATTGATTCAAAAACAATTGGATGATGCGATCATCTTACGCTTTACATGGATGATGGGACTAAGCTATCCAAACATCAAGGCAAGTCCAAGCATTATAAAAAATGTTATGAATGCACTAATCAGCCATACCCCAACATTATTTACTGTGAATGAAAAACGTGGTATGACATATGCGAAGCATTTGGCAACACAATTTGATAAAATCACAGAACTTGAACCAGGCATTTATCATGTGGCATCCAAAAACACTATGACCACATATGAATCCGCAAAATTTGTGGCTAAAGCTTTAGGCGCAAGTGATGAACTCATTGAAGAAATCATTTTACCAAACAACGAACGCTACCAAGATCGATTCAGAGATTATCGTTTAGATAGTGAAAAACTAGAAAGTCTTGGAATTCATTTTGCGACATTTGAAGAAGACGTAAATGAAATTCTAATGGATTTTGGATGGAAGAAAAGTTAAAATAGCTTGTAGGAGGCTATTTATGACTATACTTGAGGAAAACGTTAAAAAATATTACCAAAGCGGATACAATTGTTCAGAAACGCTACTTCATGCCTGCAATGAAACATATCAATTAGATATTTCAGAAGAAGACATGAAAATGATGGCCGGATTTGGTGGTGGCATGTTTATTGGAAGTACATGCGGCGCATTAGTCGGATCGATTGCGGCCCTATCAAAAATGGTATGTAAGACAAAAGCACATGAAATGTTACCAGAATTAAGACCTTTGATTCAAAAACATACACGCAACTTTAAAGAACTATTAGGCAATTTAGATTGTGCTCACATTAAACCTGTACATCACAGTACAGATCCAAACATCAAATGTATGAACACTTGTTTATTAGCGGCAAAAGCTCTAGAAAAAACAATGGAGGAAGAACACCTATTATAGGATTCTTCCTCTTTTCTTATATTCGTAATAACCTGTCTACTCGATGAATCAAATCTTGTTGAATACTAAAATCAACCTCAATACCATCCTCTTTATATTCCTGCATATGTACCTTACCATTGGTATGAATATAATCAAGTACACTTACCTTTTCATAAGGAATCACGACATGTAAAGTTTCCATATGAAATAATTCTTTTTCAATTTCTTGTTTTAAAAATTCAATGCTCGACTTTTCCTTGGCACAAATATAAATACGATCCTCTACACGTTTTGGATATTCAATATTTGTCTGATCACACTTGTTAAAGACATACAAATATGGGACTTTCTCACAACCAATTTCTTTTAATGTTTCTTCACAAACCTGAAGTTTGCTGTCCTTATGTTCATCTGAAATATCCACGACTTTTAAAATCAAATCCGAAACCACAGCTTCTTCAAGTGTAGAATGAAAGGCTTGTACTAAACTGTGTGGTAAATCACTAATAAATCCAACTGTATCACTTAAAGTAAATACATTATGGTTCTCTGTTTCAATTTGACGTGTTGAAGTTGTCAAAGTCGCAAATAACATATCCTTCTCAAATACCGACTTATCTTCATTCACAAACCCATTCATAATACTTGATTTACCTGCATTCGTATAACCTGTTAATGCTACACTTTTGACCATACCTTTTTTGCGCTGATTTCTCTGTACGCTTCTTTGTGTATGGATCTTATCCAATTCTTTTTCAACAAAATGAATCTTACTCTCAATTCTTCGCGCATCCAGTTCGATTTTCTTTTCTCCCGTTCCCTTATTTTTTGAACCACCACGCTGTCTATCCATATGTTTGTAGCTTCCTTGAAGTCTTGGCAATAAATATTTAAGTCTTGCACACTCCACTTGAAGCATACTCTCTTTTGTCTTAGCACGAGAGGCAAAGATTTCTAAAATCAAAGCACTCTTATCCATGACTTCACAATCAAAAAAGTCCGATAGATTTCTTTGTACAGAAGGCGAAATAGCCTCTAATACAAGAACCATACTACATTCTTGATCTTCAAGAATACGTTTGATTTCTTCGATCTTACCAGGATTCATATAATATTTTTTATGAGGATGCTCCAAATTTTGTGATACACTCATACAAATCTCAATATCACAGGCTAGAGCTAATTCTTTCATTTCCTCCATTCTTTCTTCAAAAGAATGGCTTGTGTATGTTTGTACACCAATCAATATTGCTTTTTCCATAAATGTATTTTATCATACCATGCTAAAATGTTATAATATTTCATGAGGTGAATTTACATGAAAATTGCTTATTTAATGCACTATATGAAAAATAATTTTGAAGAAATAACAGAAAATATAGATATATTGATCAATCAAGGAGACGATGTTTATATCATGGTAAACGATGATGATCTACGTGATGATTTGATTCTATCCTATTGTGATACACCACAGTTACATGTGGCTCACCACCAACAAACTGCCCTTCCAGCCGATATGTCACTACCTAGAGGCTTTATTGTATTGATGAAAGATGCTTTGGAATATGAAAAAGAAGACGGTTCCTTTACTTATGATCGTTTCATCATAATGACAGATGGTATGATCCCTACAAAATCAAAAGCACAACTTGTAGAATATTTAGAAGCACATGAAGACGAAGATATCTATTATGAAGTGGATAATTCAGAGGATAATGAAGAAGTAAAGAAAAGATTTGAAAACTATGCCTTCTTTACAAACTCTTATGATTTCCAAAAATCAAAAACCATTCGTGCCATGAATAAAATGACATCCAGTCTTGTTCATTCCTTTAAAAAACGTGAAATTGAAGACACAATCTATGTCAGCTATCCTTGGTTTGTACTAACGCATGAAAGCGCAAAAGCCTTGGCAGACAATTTAGCCTATTGTTCAAATACATTTAAAATGTGTTTGTACCCAGAAGAAATGGCCATTGCGACAATGTTACATAAATTCTCAAATGTAGATCATCACAACGAAAACATATGGGCAACAGGAAAAGATGGTGAATACAAACTTCAAGAACCAATGGAAAATGTAGAATTAGACGCAATCAAAGAGTCTACTTATTTTGCAGCTCTAGCTCATAGTGAAGATAATCTTCAAGTTTATGAAGATTATTTTGATGCCTACACATGCGAATCATAATCGTTTCGGATAATCATGGCAATCCAGATATCCTAAAAATTCTTTATCACATCTATTCTTCGCTCTATAAAGATAATGTGAAATTCATTCATTTAGGAGATTCTCAAGCAACAAACATTAATGATTTAAATAACTTTATATGTGTCAAAGGAAATAATGATACGTTAGATTTACCTAAATTTCAAAGATTAACTGTTTTAGACAAACGCATCCATTTCTCACATGGAGATGAAGGTTTGGATGAAATAAAAAAAGATATCGATCAACATCATCCCGATATCTATCTTTATGGACATACACATTTAGTCAAAGAACAAATCTACAACAATTGCTTGATTTTAAATCCAGGTTCAATCACTTTACCTAGAGATGATTGGCATGGATCTTATATCATTCTAACAATCGATAAGAAAGTCACATATAAACTCGTTCGAATCAATGTAGAAACTTTCTTAAATCAATATCAATGCTTCATTGAATAAGGCAGCCAAATCATTGGCTGCCTGTTTTCTTTAATTTATTTTATAAACTGTTTTGCGAAATTCCATGTATCTCTACACATATCATCTAAATTCTTTTCAGCTACCCAACCAAGCTGTTTTTTAGCTCTTGTAGGATCTGCGTAGCAAGTCGCAATATCACCTGCACGTCTAGGTTTAATGACATAAGGAATCTTAATACCATTCACTCTTTCAAACGCATGTACAATATCTAATACACTATACCCTTTTCCTGTTCCCAAGTTACAAATATGAACACCAGGCGTATTGTATTTTTCAATCGCTAATACATGTCCTTTAGCCAAGTCAACCACATGAATATAGTCACGAACACCCGTTCCATCTGGCGTATCATAATCATTGCCAAATACACCAAGTTCTTTAAGTTCTCCAGTAGCTACCTTCATAATATATGGCATCAAGTTATTTGGGATTCCCTTTGGATTTTCTCCAATCAAACCCGACTCATGCGCTCCAATTGGATTGAAATAACGAAGTAAAGTTACACTCATTTCTGGATTTGCGAATTGCACATCCGTTAAAATTCTTTCCATCATCGCCTTTGTAGCTCCATATGGATTGGTTGTTTCACCTAGCTTACAATCTTCTGTTAAAGGAACCACTTCAGGCTCTCCATAAACAGTAGCACTTGAACTAAACACAATACTAGGTACATGATACTTTTTCATCATCTTGGCAACCACTAAAGTAGTCATCAAGTTATTTGTATAATACTCAATTGGTTTTTGAACACTTTCACCAACCGCTTTAAAAGCCGCACAATGAATGACCGCATCCAATTTATTTTCCTTAAATACAGCTTCCGTCTTTTCTTCATCTAACACATTAAATTCATAAAACTTAACATGTTTTCCTGTAATCTTATAGATTGAATCCAATACATCTGGTTTTGAATTGGAGAAATCATCAATCACGACAACGTTATAACCACTTTCTAATAATTCAACACAAATATGACTACCAATATATCCGGTTCCACCTGTTACTAAAATATTCATTAGTCAATAACCTTGCAGCCACCTAATTTTCTGACTTTTAAGATATGGCAACTTCCCTTTCCAAATACTTTTTCAATTTCTTCTTTATATGTTTCTACATAGCTATTTTCAACAAAGGCCTGAATGGTTCCGGCAAAACCTCCACCATGAACACGACATACGCCATGATCTTTTAAAATCATTTCAGACATAGCTAAACCTAATGATACAGCTTGATTCTTATAGTCAAAGTCTACATATACATTTTGAAGGAATTTGTAGCTTGAGTTTCCTGATTCTTGAATCAATGTCTTGAAGCCTTCAAAATCATCATTGTTTAATCGTTCTACGATTGTATTAACACGTCTATTTTCGTTGAAGAAATGGATGGCTCTTAAGATAGCGCGATCATTATTTAAAGCCGTTCTTAAGTTTGCGATATTTGCGTAGAACTCATTTTCATCCACTTCACGAAGAACTTCCTTACCAAAATAGTGAGCTACCTCTTTCATTTCTTGTGGTACAGCACCATAGGCATCTGTTAAATCGGCATGACTTCCCTTTGTATCTACAATGCATAAACTGTGATCGTATTTTGAGAAATCAACATTCACACTATTTACAATTGGATTTGAAGTATCTTTAAAATCAATTGAAATAAGTCCACCAACAGCACATGCACATTGATCCATCAATCCACATGGTTTTCCAAAGTATACGTTTTCTGCATATTGACCCACTTTGGCAATCGTTACCATATCGATCTTCATATCATTGTATAATCCATCAATAATTGTACCAATAATAGATTCAAATGCTGCAGAACTTGATAGTCCAGCCCCCATTAATACATCACTTGTAATGAAAGCTTTGAATCCACCTACGTGATAGCCTAATTCTTTTAATTTAGAAACGACTCCACGAATCAAAGCTTCACTTGTTCCTAGTTCATTTTCTTTTTTATCTAAATCATTCAAATCAATTGGTTTGATGTCAAAGTCATCTGAAATCACTTTAATGACATGATCTTGTTTAGATACAATTCCAATCGCATCTAAGTTGATTGATCCTGCAAGCACACAACCATGTTGGTGATCTGTATGATTTCCTGAAATTTCACTTCTTCCTGCAGCACTATAAATACTCACTTCATCGTCTCCAAATAAAGTTTGATATTTATCCAATGCTGCTACATAACGTTGTTTTTGATAGTCTAATAAACTTGGATCTGCATATAGATCTTCAATTAATGCATCATATTTACCTGATAATACTTGTTCTTTAATTTCTGTTGTTTTCATTTTCTTACCTCGAATGTATATGTTGTTTCTTCTTCAAATACTTGTCCTGCTTTTAATAAAACTTTTGGATTCTCTTCTTTATGAATCGAATCGGCGATATAGCTTGTTTCAATACACAATCCATCTTGCGGATGCATAATCTTTCCATATTTATCTGTCTGTCCATCTAAATAGTTCGCACTATAAATTTGTGCCGTTGGATATGTTGTGGATACTTTTAATTCAATACCACTTAATGGACTATATAGACATACTTGATTTTCCTTTGTATCAAATACATATGGATGATCATAACCTCTTGCGATGATTAATTGTTCATCCTCTGAATGAATAAAATCTCCAATTCTTTTTTCTGTATTAAAATCAAATGCAGTCTCTTTAACATCTTTTAATTCACCTGTATATAATCCATCTGGATCTACACAACCAAATTTAGATGCTGAAATTTGTAACGTATGATCATCAATATTCGATGCATGTCCATTCAAATTGAAATAGCCATGGTTTGTGATATTGATCAACGTATCTTTGTCGCTAACTCCACTATATTGAATATGCAAACTTGCACCATCCAACCAATAGATCGCATAGAAATCTAATGTTCCAGGATAGCCTTCTTCGCCATCTTTTGATACATAGTGGAATTTAACGCCATCTTCAATTAAAGAATAATCAAACACTTTATAAGAGAATCCCTCAATACCTCCATGTAGTGAGTTTGGTCCATTATTAATAGGTACATGATATTCTGTATCATTTATTGTGAATGTTCCTTTTTCAATACGATTACATACTCGTCCTACTAAGGCATTTAAATAAGTTCCATCTCGTTTTTGATAGTCACTTACATTTTCAAATCCTAAGATACAATCACAGTCTTGATTATTCTTATCTTTTGTTACGATTTTTAATAAAGTACAACCAAAGTTTGTGACTTCTACAGTTAAATGTGAATTGGAAATCGATAATACATCAATTCCATTTTCTAATCTTTCTTTTACTTCTACCATAATGTCTTCACAAATCGGCTAAAGCCGTCCATCCCTTCATCATCCATTTTATATACACCGGCATTCTCTAATACAGATACGAATTTCTTTGTGACTTCCATCTCCATGAATGTATCCACATTTGTATAAGAGCATGTCTTTAAGTATTCATACCAGTCTTTATGTTTTTCAAGTTCTGGATAAGAATCAAAATCAGCTTTTCCAGATAAACATAATTTAATTTCTTCTAACTCCGTTTTTAATCGTGCTGGCAAAATAGCCAATCCCATAACTTCAATCAAACCAATATTTTCTTTTTTAATATGGTGATGCTGAGAGTGAGGATGGAAGATACCTAATGGATATTCTTCTGTAGTACGATTATTTCGTAAAACTACATCCATTTGATATTTGCCATCTTTCTTTCTTACAATTGGTGTTACTGTATTGTGACGAACACCATCTTCATTGGCGATGATATCTAAACTTTCATCACTGTATGTACACCATGTTTCAAAGATTTTAGTAGCTAGATCCAATACGTTTTCTTTCGATTCAGATGTTAACCGAAGTGTTGATAGTGGCCAGTAAAGCATATCCACTTGTACATCCTTATATGTATAGCTCTTAACAACTTTTGCGTCTTCCATTGGAAAATGGTGTCTTCCACCTTGATAGTGATCATGAGTTAAAATCGATCCACCAACGATAGGAAGATCTGCATTGCTTCCAATCATATAGTGTGGGAATTTATCAATAAATGCGAATAAATGCTCAAATGTAGAACGATCCATCTTCATTGGTGTATGTTCACTATTAAATACAATACAGTGCTCATTGTAGTACACATATGGTGAATATTGTAAATTGTATGTATGTCCATTTAAATCTAATGGAATAATACGATGTGTTTGTCTAGCTGGATGATTTAAGTTTCCGGCAAAGCCAACATTTTCCTTACATAATAAACATGCAGGATATGAAGTGCTTACGGCATTTTTAGCTTTAGCAATTTCCTTTGGATCTTTTTCTGGTTTTGACAAGTTGATCGTAATTTGAATATCGCCATATTTACAGAAATGTGCAAAACTGATATTCTTATCAATTCTTGATTTACGGATATAGTTTGAATCAATGCTTAACTTATAAAAGTAATCTGTTGCATCTTTAGGATTCAAAGAATATAAACTTTTAAAAGTATTCACCACTTCACTAGGTCTAGGCATTACACAATTCATAATGCGCGTATCTAGTAAATCTTTTTCAGTTACAGTATCTTGAATCATACCTTTTTCAACTGCATAATCTAACATGAAATCCAAAATCTCATAGATAGAACAGTCTTCTACTTCTTCTCTTTTAAATTCATAGATACCAAATAGGTCAATCAATAAATTTGCAGAATAATCATAATCATACTCTTCAATCATTCCATTTTTTAGAGCATACTCTAATAACTGGTTAATTTTTGTGTTCATTTGTTCTCCTTATATATAAACAAAATCAATCATTTTTATCACAGTCAAATCCTTTTTCCAACTACATTACCCACAAAAATAATGATCAATTATTCATTTATTTATATACGGCTCATCATCAATATTTTGCAGATGCGGTTATAAATGTAAGATTTGCCCATTTAACTTTAGTGTAAGCGTTTTCTTTATCTGTGTCAACATATTCAAACAACAATTTAAACACAGATGTTAGATTTAGGTTTAAAATAATGATTATTTGTTTGTTTTTGTTTATTTTATGTTTTATTTATACAAAGAGCCATTCTGGCATGAATGGCTCTTATTTAAAATTCTCAAAAGAATCAATCACTTGTACAACTCCAGGAAGCTTTTCGTATTCTTCTTTTTTATTGGCAGAATCCACAACGACTATATTATGACATCCTGCTTTATAAGCATTTGAAATTCCACTAGCACTATCTTCAATAATTAAACAATCTTGAATATCCACACCAATATTATTGGCAGCCTTTATAAACATTGCGACTTTATTTTCATACGATCCATCATCATAGACAATCATAGATGGCTCAATCCATTTGTCTAGATGAAATGATTCGACAAAGAAATCAATATTAGGTTTGATAGATGCGGATGCAATTGTGAATGGAATATTTGATTCTTTTAAATAATCAAAATATGCTTCAGCTCCCTTTACTAAATGAAATGTTGCCTGATCTTCTTTACAAAATTGGCGATAATATTCTTCTTTTAACTGCGAATATTTTTCCATTTTGGATGGATCACACGTTCCACCAAACATATATTCAACAACTTTATTATTAGGTACACCATTGATATGTACATGAAGTTCTTCTTCATCAATTCCATGATGACGAATATCTTGTGATATTTTTGACCATGCCAAAATATGTTTTGGATTGTCAAAAAACAATGTTCCATTAAAATCAAATATTACACCTTTATACTTATTCATACTAAACCTCTTTAGTTTCAGAAACACGTTTGTACCAATATGCACTTGCCTTTGGATATCTCTTCTGTGTTTCGTAATCTACATAGAACAAGCCATAACGCTTATTATAGCCATTTGTCCATGAGAACATGTCCATTAGTGACCAGACAAAATATCCTTTTACATTAACTCCTGCTTCAATTGCCTTTAATGTGAATTCTAAGTGTCTTCTAATAAAGTCAATACGTGGTTCATCATCAATGATTCCATCTTCAAAATCATCTTTATATCCCATACCATTTTCTGTGATATAGATTGCTTTATAGTTTGGATATTGTTGGCGAATACGTACTAGCATATCAAACATACTTTCTGGATGAATCAACCAATCCCAGTCCGTACGAGGAATGCCTTCCTTTTCCATTCTTCGTCCTACATTTTTTAAACAGAATCTAGAAGTTCCCTTCTCTCCTGTTCCATTATGATGAATATCATTTTCTCCTTCGTAATGTTGAATAAAACGAGATTGATAATAATTCATACCCATGTAGTCATTTAATAGTGCAGCTTGTTTCAACACATCAAAATCTTCATCTAACAATTCTAGCGTACCATTATTGATGCTGACTAAACGATTCACAATTTCCATTGTTTCTGTTGAATAATATCCTTTAAATGTTGCATCCAACAAGAATTGATTTTGAAGCACATCTTCATTTTTAGCAGCCTGGATATCATCCAAATTGTTTTCATCAAATGGATATCTATATTCCAAAGACTGTACAACACCAATCTTTCCATTATATCCTGCCTTTTTGTATTCCAACACAGCCAAGGCATGTGCCACCATCATATTATGCATGATCTGGAATGCTTTCGTCATATTGTATTTTTCGCCATTTGGGAAAGTTCCCTCAATATATGTGTTAGTGGCCACAGCCCAGATTTCATTGAATGTAAACCAATATGTTACTTCGTTTTTGTATTCTTCAAAACAATATTTTGAAAATTCTACGAAAGCATCGATTGTATCTCGATTTAAAAAATCGCCTTTTTGGTAAAGTGTGTCTGGAGTATCAAAATGATGCAATGTCACAAATGGCTCTACATGATTTTTATGACATTCTTGAAATACTCTATGATAGAAATCAACCCCTTCCTGGTTGATTCTTCCAGTTCCTTCTGGAAAGATTCTAGCCCAAGATATAGAGATACGAATTCCATTGATACCAAACATATTACATAGTTTTAAATCTTGTCCATATTGATGATAGAAATCACTGGCTGGATCTGCTTTAAAACGTCCTTGTTTGGCAAGAAAATCATCCCAAGATACTTTTCCTTTACCGTATTCTAGAGTGCTACCTTCGCATTGATAAGCGGCAGTAGCACCTCCGAAAATAAAATCATCCGAAAATTTCATACATTTATCCTTCCTTTACTTGTTCACAAATAAATTCAACGGCACCCTTTGGATCACGCGTTAATTTAATATATTGTGCACCTTTTGTTGCGACAACTTTAGTACCGTATTTAGAAGCATCTTGTCGTACTTCTTCTAAATGCGATTGTACTTGTGGTGATAATACAACAATGTCATAATCTTTCAAAATATCATAATGCGAACCATATGCACTTGCGGTTGCATCAATTGGTAAGTTTTCAATTTCCGCTCCTTCTTTAACGGCATTTGCAAACATTGCTGATGTTCCAGCACCTACACATAATACTAATACATTAATATTTTTATTTAAACTTAAAGGTTGAACTTCTTTAGTTTCTTCTTTTTCAACTTGTTCTTCTAAAGCATCCAATGCTTCTTTTTCTTTTTCTTCTTCTAATAAAGTTGCATCATACGCCTTAATAAACGGTAAATAAACTATTCCATCTACAACAATTAATACAACAGCTAATACAACCGCTAATAAACTAATCCCTGTACCTAAAATCAAACCAATTGGAGCTGGTGTTGCCCATGGTAATACGTAGATGAATGAATTCATTTTTAATACATCCACAAAGAATTTGAACAATGATACGTTGATCATTGGAGTAATCAAGAATGGAATGAAGAAATATGGGTTCAATACAATTGGTGTTGCGAATAACAATGGTTCATTTACCGCAAAACATACTGGAACAAATGTTGTCTTACCAACAGCTTTTAATTGTTTCGATTTTGCGAACAACATGAATAAGAATGGTACTACAAGGGTAGCTCCAGTTCCTCCCATTGTTCCTACGAAGTTTCCAAGTCCTACAGTTAATACGTTAGAGGCTTGTTCACCAGCTTTGAATAGTGCTAAGTTTGCATCTACGTTAGCATAAATAATAGCTGCAATAGCTGGTTCTACAATACTTGGTCCGTGTACACCTACAAACCAGAACAATGCCATAGCACCCCAAATAATACAGATTCCTAAATATCCATCGGCAGCAGTAAATAATGGTTGAAGCAATGTGATAATAGCTTCGGCAAAAGTATAATTAAATGCTGTTCTGCATGCCACATCGATCAATACACATACTAAAACTGAGAATGAGAATGGGAATACATCTCTAAACATTTGAGAAATCGTTCCTGGCACTTCTTTTGGCATGTGAATTGTAACATCTTTAATAACACAGAATTTATACATATTTACTGTAATGAATGCAGAAACAAATGAAGCTAGTAAACCTTTTGTTCCTAAATATGTAGTTGAGATACCACCATCTACATTTGAAACAGCTAACAACATAAATCCAACAATACTTGCCAACATAACACTTGTTGTATTGATGACTTTGTTTTTAGGCATTCTACGATTCATACTTTCAGCTAAGCAACGAGCTGTAGTTGCCGCAACCAACAAACCAACAACACCCATTGAATAGTTGTATACTTTCCATAACCAGTCAGATACTGTAGCTGGTAATACAATTCCAAAGATTTCTGGAATCGATGCAGCTAGAATAAATACACTTGAGAACAGGATGGCTGGCATTGCAGTTAAGAAACCATCACGAACAGCTCCTAAATAAATATTTTGTGCAATCTTATCAAAGAAAGGTTTTCCTTTTTCAATTTGCTTAATAACCCCGTTTAACATTATTTGTTTCCTCTTTCTTCATATAAATTAATAAAATCATCTACAATATCACGCAATAAAATCGTTGTCATCAAATGATCTTGACCATGAATGAAAATGAATCCCATTTCCATGTCTTCTCCTCTAGCTTCTTGTTGTAAGATCTTTGTCTGAGACTGGTGTGCCAAATTAATATTTTCATCGGCTTCTTTTAATTTCTCCTCAACATTTTCAAAATTACCCGCACGCATTTCCTTCAACAATGATAACAATGTACTTCTTGCATCTCCTGAATATGCAACTATTTCAAATCCAACCATACTTAACTCATCTTTAGTCATTTTCTTTTCTCCTTTTACGATGTGGCCTTATCGTTTACATCATTAGTGTAAGCGTTTTCCAATCAATTGTCAACACATTCAAACACTTTTTAACACTTTTTCAAACATTTTAGAACATTTATGTAAATATTAAGTGACTTTTTAACAAATTTTGTTTGTTTTTGTTTGTTTTATGTTGACTAAATATATTTGAAATGATATCTTTTAACATAGAAGAGGATATCAATATGTTAAAAAAAGAACGTTTAGTTAAAATAGCACAAAAAGTAAATCAAAATGGAATCATAACAATTCAAGAAATCATGGATGAATTAGGCGTGTCGGATATGACAGCACGAAGAGATTTGGATGAATTAGAAAAATCTGGTAAATTACTTAGAGTTCACGGAGGTGCACAAAGCCTTTCTTTTTCAATGGACCACGAATTGAGTCACATTGAAAAATCATCGGTTCAAATTGAAGAAAAAAAGAGAATTGCTCATAAAGCTGCAACTCTCATTTCAGAAGGTGAATCCATATTTTTAGGGCCTGGTACAACCATTCAATTTTTAGCCGAACAATTGACCGGCAGAAACATTCGTGTCATCACAAACAGTCTTGCCGTATTTAATATATTAGTGAATCATGCTCCTACAGAAGTTATCCTTACTGGCGGTGATTATAGAGATAACACAAATACGTTTGTAGGTCCCATCACAAATTTAGTATTGGGTAAATTAAAGTATAATAAAGCATTTATTAGCTGTAACGGAATCTACAACTCATCCATCACAACCTATTCATTAGAGGAAGGAGAGTCTCAACAGATCGCATTAGATAATTCTAAAAATAAATATCTATTGGCTGATAATAAAAAATTCAATCGTGCTGACTTCTATATTTATTATGATCTATTTAACTTTGATACATTGATTACAGACAATACCATCGATGAAGAAGTATTAGCACACTACAAGCAATATGTACAAATCGAAAAAGTTTAAAAAAAGGGTAATCCGCAATTAGATAGGGTCGACTAAAAGTTGGCTTCAAGAATTGTAGGGTTGAAAACCCTATGAGTGTTTAAAGGATTATTAACTAGGGAGCAG
>OLFU01001137.1_pt1 | contig 27685 bp, 32 predicted proteins | sample 1605161 | NCBI WGS metagenome assembly OLFU01 (sample SAMEA3888914, study PRJEB22519) | human gut metagenome | biome: human gut; feature: human-associated habitat; material: faeces | place: Denmark | collected 2011
AGCGCATCGGCGGACGGCTGGCCGTCTTTGCGGAGCTGGACGTAGGCGGACAACCGGTGGGCGCTGTGTCCATCCACTTGGAAAACCGCACCCACGGCGAGGGCCGCAAGGCCCAGATGGCCGCCATTCTGGAGGCCGTCCGTAAGGAGCTGCCCGATATGCCCCTGATCTTAGGCGGCGATCTGAACACCAACACCTTCGACGGCCGGGCCAAGGAGGACATCGGCGCCATCGCTGCCGATCCCGCTCTGCGCCGCCGCTGCTTAGAGGATGTGGGCAGCTTTGAGCCTCTGCTGCCCCTGTGCGCTGCCGACGGCTACGAGATCGTTCCGAAGGAGCCCCGTCTCACCCGGCGCAAGCCCCTGCCCAACGGTGATTCCCTGCCCCTGCGTCTGGACTGGATCCTGCTGAAGGGCGTCACCGCGTCGGAAAGCCGGATGATCTCCACCGCCAAGGAGGATCTCGCCTATGCCAAGCCCGGCTCCGCTCTGGAACGCTTTCAGGGGGCAGAGCTGTCGGACCACAATGCCGTCTGGGCCATGTGCCACCTTCGCTGATTTTTTCTGCAAAAGTGAGCTTTTTCCCTCGAAAAACACGTTTCAAGCTGCAAAAAAGCTCCGTGTCCATGGACACGGAGCTTTTTATGTTGCAGAAAGTCTTGCTTACTTCAGCTCGACCTTGCCGCCGGCCTCTTCGATCTGCTTCTTCAGAGCCTCGGCCTCGTCCTTGCTGACAGCTTCCTTCAGAGTGGAAGGAGCGCCCTCGACGGTAGCCTTAGCCTCAGCCAGGCCCTGGCCGGTGATCTCGCGGACAACCTTGATGACCTTGATCTTGGCAGCAGCGTCAAAGCCAGCCAGAACAACGTCGAAATCGGTCTTCTCCTCAGCAGCGGGAGCAGCAGCACCAGCAGCGGGAGCAGCCATAGCAGCGGCGGAAACGCCGAACTCTTCCTCCAGAGCGTGAACCAGCTCGGACAGTTCCAGAACAGTGAGACCCTTGATCTCTTCGATCATAGCGGTAACTTTCTCAGACATTGTATTTGCCTCCTAATAGTTATTTTTGTTTGTGTGGGATGTGCGCTGAATTATTCAGCGGCGGGAGCTTCGGCAGCAGCCTCTTCAGCAGGAGCGCCGTTCTTCTCGGCGATCTGCTTCAGGACAACAGCCAGACCGGTAATGGGAGCCAGCATGGTACCCAGAACCTGAGCCTGCAGGACAGGCAGAGCGGGAATAGAAGCCAGAGACTGAATGGTGGCCAGATCGACGGGCTTGCCGTCCATGAAGCCGCCCTTGATCTCGAACTTGCCGTCCAGCTTCTTGGCGTAATCGGCCATGACGCGGGCGGGAGCCACGGGATCATCAGCCAGAGCCAGAGAAGTGGTGCCGTTCAGCAGATCATCCAGATCGTTCAGGCCAGTGTTGTTGAAAGCAAAGCGCAACAGGGTGTTCTTCACAACCGCATAATCCACGCCGCCCTCACGGCACTCCTTACGCAGAGCGGTGTCTTCCTCAACGGTAATACCCTTGTAGTCGACGATGACGCCTGCGGTAGCCTTCTGGATCTTCTCGGTCAGCTCGGCAACGATTGCCTGCTTCTCGGAAAGGACCTTTGCGTTAGGCATACTTGGTTTCACCTCCATGAGAATTTGCGGCGGACCTCCGTCCGCCTGGGTCAGAGGCGTTCAAAAAGGAACTGTCCTCATGCCGAAAGACATGAGGACAGAAAAGCATCATCAAAATGATTTTGCCATCCTCGGCAGGACTTACAGGGTCTCCCCCACCTGCTGTCTTTGGAACGCGACTGTTATTATATCAAACTTTGGTATAATGTCAAGCATTTTCCCAAAATTTAATATCATTTTCCGTTTTCGCAGAAGGAACATCTCCGTTCCCTCCGTTCAGCGGGATTGAAAGGGGGATCTCTCCCCTCTTTCAGCTCTTAGACCAGCTTTGCAGTGTTCATCTTCACGCCGGGGCCCATGGTAGTGGCGGCGACGCAGCTCTTGATATACTGGCCCTTGGCGCTGGCGGGCTTGGCCTTCACGATGGCGCCCATCAGAGCGTTGTAGTTGTCCATCAGCTTCTCGGGGCCGAAGGAAACCTTACCAATGGGGCAGTGGATGATGTTGGTCTTGTCCAGACGATACTCGATCTTACCGGCCTTGGACTCCTGAACGGCCTTGGCCACATCGGGGGTCACGGTGCCGGCCTTGGGAGAGGGCATCAAACCCTTGGGGCCCAGCACCTTACCGAGACGGCCAACCACACCCATCATGTCGGGGCTGGCGATGACCACGTCGAAATCAAACCAGTTTTCCTTCTGGATCTTCTCCACCATGTCCATATCGCCCACATAGTCGGCGCCGGCCTCACGGGCAGCGTCAGCCTTGTCGCCCTTGGCGAACACCAGCACGCGGACAGTCTTGCCGGTGCCGTGGGGCAGCACGATGGCGCCGCGGACCTGCTGGTCAGCGTGACGGGAGTCAACGCCCAGCTTCACGTGGAGCTCGACGGTCTCGTCGAACTTGGCCTTGGCGGTCTTGCAGATGAGGTCCATGCCCTCAGCGGCTTCATACTGAGCGCTCTTATCGATCAGCTTGGCGCTCTCCTGATATTTCTTGCCTCTAAACAATGTTATTCCTCCTCATAGTGGTTCTTCGGAACTTAGTCCTCCCACTGTATCGAGCGGTCTTTGACCGCTCGGCTGTTGTGACCATCAATTGACACGGGCGAATACGGTTTTGGCGGGCAGAAATGCCCCCATGCTTCCGCAGAGCCCTTGGCAATACACCCTGTATTCCCTGCGGGCTTTTTGTCACCTGGACGCATTTCTGCTCCGGCAAAACTGCCCGCACCTGTCAGCGATGGATATTCGAGTGATTTTTGACTTTTGAGATGCCGGCGGGCTGACACCCGCCAAGGCGAAAAGGGCAAAAAGCGCCGGAAAGACGCACTGACAGGCGTGTTTGCCCTTGTTAATTGATGGTCTGTTAGTCGCCGACCACAACGCCCATGGAACGGGCGGTACCGGCAACCATGCTCATAGCGGCCTCCAGGCTGCCGGCGTTCAGGTCGCGCATCTTCATCTCAGCGATCTTCTGAACGGAAGCCTTGGAAATGGTGGCGACCTTGTTCTTATTGGGGACGCCGGAACCAGACTCGATGTTGCACTCCTTCTTGATCAGGACGGCCGCGGGGGGCGTCTTGGTGATGAAGGAGAAGGAACGGTCAGCGTACACGGTGATGACAACGGGAATGATGAGACCCATGTCATTCTTGGTGCGCTCGTTGAATTCCTTCGTGAAAGCAGCGATGTTCACGCCATGCTGGCCCAGAGCGGGGCCAACCGGGGGAGCGGGAGTCGCCTTGCCTGCGGGGATCTGCAGTTTTACATAACCAGTAATCTTCTGTGCCACGGAGTAGCACCTCCTAAATCATAGATGTGGTGGCGGACGATGTCCGTCTTTGGCGGGGCCAATGGCCCCTCCCACTGTTTGCCGGGAATCCCGGCGGGAAAAATCAGTTCAGGACTTCCACCTGATCCAGCTCCAGTTCCACGGGGGTCTCGCGACCAAACATGGAAACCATGACGCTGACCTGATTCTTTTCGGGTTCGATGTCTTCCACAACGCCAGTGAAGCTGGCCAAGGGGCCATCCACGATACGAACATGGTCGCCGACGTTGTAGCCCACGACGATCTCGTGCTTTTCCATGCCCATGGCAAGCACCTCTTCCTCCGTCAGGGGGATGGGCTTGTTGGCAGTACCGACAAAACCGGTGACGCCGCGGACATTCCGCACCAGATGCCAGGTGTCATCCGTCATGACCATTTTGATAAGCACATAACCGGGGAACACCTTGCGCTCGACTTCTTTCGCCTCGCCGGACTCGCTGACCTCTTTTACGGTCTCCACGGGGATCTCCATCCGCAGGATCATATCCTCCATGCCCCGTCCGTTGACGAATTTCTCAATGCTGGTCTTAACGGCGTTTTCATAACCGGAATAGGTATGGATCACATACCACTTCGCGTTTTCCGACATTGCGGCACTCCTTAACCCTGAAACAGGCTCAGGATCGCCTGGATCAAAGAGTAGGCCACGCCGTCAAAGATCCAGATGCACGCGCCGATGAGCAGGGAGCACAGCAGCACGGTACCGGTGTTCTTGACCACGGTCTTCTGATTGGGCCAGGTGACTTTTTTCAATTCGCTTTTCATTTCGCGGAACCATGCTCCGCGGCTCTTCTTCGCTTCTTCTGCCATAATTCTACACGCCCTTTCTCAGTGTGATCCGCTTTTACTTGGTCTCGCTGTGGAGCGTGTGCTTCTTGCAGAACCGGCAATACTTGTTGAGCTCGAGCTTGTCCGGGGTATTCTTCTTGTTCTTCATCGTATTGTAGTTTCTCTGCTTGCACTCATTGCATCTTAAAGTGACTTTTACGCGCATTAACGGCACCTCCTTATTATTGGTATCGTTCCCGGCGTGCCGGGGATACCGACTGCCTCCCTGCGGTTTTGAAAGCGGCCTTCCTCTGTGCGTAAAGCGAAAAAACGCACAACAAAAAAGCCCTTTTTCACAGGTAATGCTGATTTTAGCACAGAACCCCCCCGCCGTCAATCCTTTTTTGCGAAAAATTGTAGAAATACCGATTTTTTCCTTTGCAGGCGATTTTACTGGAAAGCTGCGGATTTTATCCGTCAGATTTTGCCGCTTTTTCCGTTGATTCCCGGCGGGGTCCGCATTATAATGAGAGAAAATTTTCAGATTGCGAGGAAGCCCCCATGAGATACGACCGTGTTTATAATTTTTCCGCCGGACCTGCTATGATGCCGGAGTCCGTTCTGGAGGAGATCGCCGCCGAAGTGCTGAACTATCACGGCAGCGGTATGAGCGTTATGGAGATGAGCCACCGTTCCCCGGTGTTTCAGGAAATTTTGTCTCAGTCGGAAGCCGATCTGCGGACGCTGATGCACATTCCTGATAACTATAAGGTACTCTTCATTCAGGGCGGCGGTACAGTGCAGTTTGCCATGGTTCCCATGAACCTGATGAAAAACGGCGTGGCCTGCTATGTGGAGACCGGCGCCTGGAGCAAAAAGGCCATAGCCGAGGCCAAGCGGTACGGCGAAGTTAAGATCGTTGCCTCCTCCGCCGATAAGAACTTCTCCTATCTCCCCGACTGCTCCGATCTGGACATCCCGGACAACGCCGATTACGTCTACATCTGCGAAAATGAGACCATCAACGGCACCGCCTACCACACGCTGCCAAACACCAAGGGCAAGGTTCTGGTGGCGGACCAGTCCTCCCTGTTCCTCTCCCGCCCCTGCGACGTCAGCAAGTACGGTCTGATCTGGGCCGGCGTCCAGAAGAACGTAGGCCCCGCTGGCATGGCCATTGTCATCATCCGGGAAGATCTGATCCGGGAGGATCTGCCGGAATTCGTCCCCACCTACCTCCGCTACAAGACCCATGCCGACGCCGATTCCCTGTACAACACCCCCAACTGCTGGGCCATCTACTGCTGCGGCAAGGTGTTCCAATACCTGCTGGCCAACGGCGGATTGGAGGCCATGGCACAGCGTAACGAAGAAAAGGCCGCCGTTCTGTACGATTTCCTGGGCCGGAGCAAATTCTTCACCGCCGCTGTCCGGAAGGAGGACCGCTCCCTGATGAACGTTCCCTTCTTCTCCCCATCCAAGGAGCAGGATGCCGAGGTGGCGGCCTCCGCCAAGGCCGCCGGGTTCGACAACCTGAAGGGCCACAAGAGCGTGGGCGGTCTCCGGGCTTCCATCTACAACGCCATGCCCAAGGAGGGCGTGGAGGCGCTGGTGGACTTCCTGAAAAAGTACGAGGCTGAGCATACCTGACCAATATCAACCGAAAGGATGCTGACCGTGAAAAAGGCCGTTTTAAAGATCCTCCTCACCTTTGCGATCCTGAGTGCGATCTGCTGCGCCTTTTGGCAGCTCAGATGGCTGACGTCCGCCAGCGAAGCTGCGGCATTGTTTGCTATAACCGGCGCGGTCATCGCCATCGACCTTGCTTGGGCCTCCCTCCGAAAGAAGATGCAGAGCTGAACGCAAAAATTCCCGCCGATGGCGGGAATTTTTTTACAGTTCTTCCGTTGTCAGGACGCGTTCCAGCTCTTCCCGGTCGGTCAGCAGGTTCAGCGCCTCCAGCATCCCGTTGGCGGTCAGGTGCTCCGGCAGATCCAGCCGTCGGAGCAGTGCCTGCCGCCGCTGGCTGCTGCCTGCTCCTCCGGCCAGCCCCCATGCCATCAGGTCCGCCTTGGTAATTGGCTCCCTTTCCGGTGCCGGGGCCGTCTCCTCGTCCAGGAACGTGGCCCCCGCCCGGCGGAGAGCCTCTAAAATCACCTCCGGCTTCATGCCTTCTACTCCCAGCTTGCCCTCCTTGCCGGGGGCCCGCTTCCGCTTTTCCTTGCCGTGGATGTCCGGGATGTATGCCTGCTTCACCTGCTCCTTGGGCAGCGCCCCCTTCAGGTAGTTGCGGATCACAAAACCAGCGCCGTCGCTGTCCGTCAGGACAATCAGTCCCCGCTCCGCCGCCAATCGCCGGAGAAAGGCCACCTTTTCCTTGTCATTGAACACAGCAAAACCGCCCAGTGTCACCACCGTGGCGTCCACCACCTGGGCCAGGGTATTCTTGTCGTAGCGGCCCTCCACTACGATGACTTCCTTGATCTTTCTCATTTTCGGGCCGCTCCTAACCGGGCCAGCAGCAGTTTCAGTTCCTCTGCCGGGTCTACCCCCCGTTGGCTCTTCATCCGCAGATCTGCCACCTGACACATTTTCACAGCGTCACCGCACCACTGGGCGCTGACCCGCTTGGCGGACTGTAACAGCAGCTTTGCCGGATAGTCCGAGCGCATCTCCCACAGCTCCATGAGCCAGTATTTGTCCTTGCCGCTGTCAATGGCCATCCGGGCGGTGTAGAGCCGCCGCAGTTGGCTCCCCAGGGCAGCCAGGATCACAATGGGTTCCTCCTGCATTTTCAGCAGGTCCCCCAGAATGGCGGCGGCCTTGTTGTAGTCGCTCTGGGACACCGCATCCGTCATTTTGAAGATCTCCGCCGACAGCACCGGGTCTGCCACCGCGTCAATGTCCCGCTGGGTGATGACCTCCCCCTTGGCGTAGGCGCCGATCTTGGCGATCTCCTGAGAAAGCCCCGTCATCAGTCCGCCGCAGAGGAAAATCAGATACTCCGCCGTCTGGCGGTCGATCTGCTTCCCCAGTGCCCGGAACCGCCGTGCGATCCACGCCGTCAGGTCCGAGGTGTCCTGCACCTTGAACTCAATGGGCGTTACATGGGCATCCATGGCCTTGCACAGTTTCTTCATGGTCTTGTTCTGCTTGTAGGCCACCGTATCGTACACAAACATGATGCAGCAGTATTCCGGCAGATCCTCCAGCAGGGCGATGAACCGCTCCCGCTGATCCTCGTTCAGCTTGTAGATATCCCAGTCCGTCACCACGATCAGCGTCCGCTCCGCCATCATAGGCATGGCCTCCGCCATTTCCGTCAGACTTTGGGCCGTCAGGTCCTTGCCTTCCAGAGCGTGATAGTTGAATTCCTCAAATCCGGCGGGGATCAGTCTTTTCCGGATCTCCCCCAGGTAATATTCCCGGAGATAGCTCTCCTCTCCGTAAAAGAGGTAGGCGTTCCCCAGAGGGTTCCCCTCTTTCAGATCTGTTTTCAGTTTTTGATAGGCTTCGTTCTTCGCGGTTTTCTTTGCGTATGCCATGATGTGCTCCTAATCAAATGATAGATAGACCGTCCCGTGGCGGTCCGTCCGGTAAATATCGCAGCCTGCCCGGGCCAGCCGCCGCAGGGTATCCTCCGCCGGGTGCCCGTAGGAATTGCTTCCCACGCTGATGATGACCGTCCCCGGCGTCACCGCGTCCAGCAGTTCCTTCGACGTGGAGTTCTTGGAGCCGTGATGCCCCGCCATGAGAACATCCATCTCCGGCAGCTCATACGTCTCGATCAGCTTCTTTTCCGTGGCCCGCTCCATGTCGCCGGTGATGAGGAAGTCATGCTCCCCCGCCGAAGCCAGCACAGTGAGCCCCAGTTCGTTGCTCCCGCTGACGCCCAAGGGCGGAAAAATGGTCAATTCTCCGTTCCCAAAGGGCAGATGGGTCTCCTCGGTCACAGTCTCCACGTCCATGCCGTACCGCTCCGCCAGTTCCAGCAGCCGGTCCAGCGCCGCGCCGCCCTCCGCTTTCGGGATCGTCAGGGTCTCCGCGCCCATCCGGGCCAATAAATGCTCCACGCCGTTGATGTGGTCATCGTCGAAATGGGTCAAAATCACCCGGTCCACCCGGCGGCAGCCCATAGTCAGCAGCTCGTCCGCCGTGTCGCATCCGGCGTCCCGCCAGTTGTTTCCGCTGCCGCAGTCCACTAAGGCGGTCTCCGTCCCGGATCTCAAAATGACGCTTTGTCCCTGTCCCACGTCCACCGCCGCGGCGTTCAGCCGGTGACAGAACCGGCTCTCCCCCGCCCGCACCGTCACCGCCAGCGTCAGGACGCTCAGCGCGGCGGCCACGGCAAATTTTCGCCGACCCTTGGGCTTTAGCAGCCACGCGGCAGCAAACAGGAGATACACGAACCCCATCCAGTATTTCAGATAGGGATTGCAGAAATACACGCCATGATACGGCAACGCCGCCAGTGCGTGACACACGGCCAGAATATACTTGATCAGCAGCCGGGGTACAAGGCCGATCACCGTCCCCAGCGGCAGGTAGAAAAAGCTGAGAAGCACCGCCGCCAGCCCGCCGATGAACACGATGCCCACCGCCCACAGGCACAGCAGGTTGCTCAAAAGGGACACCGGGGCGAAACTGCCGAAATAGTAGGCGCTGATAGGCGCCGTCAGTGCCAGACACCCGAAGGTTGTCGAAATACTAACAGTTGTAAAGGTAAAGAGCCTGCCATGCTTTTTCTTTCCTGCCAGCCCCCGGTAGAGCTTAGGAGACAGCCACAGCAGCCCCACCACCGCCCCGAAGGATAGTTGCAGGCTGACGGACTTCGCCGCGAAGGGATTGTCCAGCAAAATCAGGAACAGCGCCGTCATCAGAGCCGTAGGCGGGTCGCTCTCCCGGCGGAACAGGGGCGCCGCCGTCAGAAAGCTCAGCATCACGCAGGCCCGCACCACCGAGGGAGACCCGCCGGTGAGCACCGCGTAGAAGATCAGCGTGGGGATGGCTGCCGCCGCCGTCAGACGCCGCCGGTGCTTTCCCGCGAGAAAGCCCACCATCGCCAGCAGATACGCGCAGTGCATCCCGCTGACTGCCAGAATGTGATAGACCCCCGCCTCGGACAGATCCACGTCCGCTTGGGTGGACAGTTCCCCTTTTCGGCCCGTCAACAGGGCCAGCAGAAAGCCTGCGTCGTCCCCAGAAAATAAGTCCCGGATGCGCGCCTGCATGGCCCGGCCCAACCGGGCGGGCCACCACCGGGGCGCGTCCACCGTCCCGGCATGGAAGGCCACCGTCCCCCGGCTGTACGCCAGGAGAAACACACCCTTGGAGTTGAATACCGTCACATCGTCATCCCGGATGCGGGACGCGCTTTGCAGATACACCTCGTCGGTGAGGCACTGACCGGGAGAAAGCTGCAAAAGGGGCGGATCGCCGTAGTAGGTCAGTTTCCCCGGCAGTCCCTCCGCCCGCACCGTCACCTTTGCGCCGAAGCGGGTCTCGGTGGGATACTCCGTCAGGGTCATGGTCAAGGCCTGCTGGGTGTCCGCCAAGGCCTCCATGGGTTCGCTGACCTGCCGGACATACAGCCAGTTCCACCCCAGCGCCAGCGCCGCGCCCACCAGACAGAGGATCGCCCGTTTCCGCCAACATTCCGGCAGAAGCAGCGCCCCAAAGCCCAATGCAAGGCACACCAAGCCACCGGACAGCAGCCAGCCGCCCGGCAGCAGATACTGCGCCAGAAAGATCCCTGCGGCAAACCCGCCGCAGAACAGCGCCAGCCGTCTCATTTGACAGGATACGGCTCCGGCCGGTCCGTCCGTCCCAGCAGGTAGTCCGTACTGACGTGGTAATAGTCCGCCAGCTTATCCAGCACCCACGCCGGAGTTTCCCGTTCGCCGCTTTCGTAGCGCCGGTAAACGCTGCGGTGCATATTCAAATATTCCGCTATTGCTTTTTGAGATTTGTCATGATCTTCTCTCAAATCCCGCAAGCGTCTGATCTCCATAAGAATCACCCTATTGAATGTTACCAATTGGAAACATTCAAATCGGATAATTGTTCCCATACGGAGCCAACTCAGAGTATACTACTTTCTCACACACTCCGCCAGTCTTTTGTCCAAATTAGAAAATTAAACGCAAGCGGAAGGTGCTTCCGCTCACCGCTTACACCACTCCATCGGAAACAAACAGTGCGGGGCGCATAAAGCGTCCCGCACCGTTTTTCGCTCAATCAGCCCGGAGGCCAGGTCATATCCCGTCCGGCCAGCACATGGAAGTGCAGGTGGGGCACAGACTGCTGGCCCGCCTCGCCGATGTTGGACACCACCCGGTATCCGGCTTCGTCAAAGCCCAACTCCTTGGACAGCTTGGCGATGACCTCAAAAATATGGGCCACCACAGCGCTGTTCTCCGCCGTTACAGCGGAAACGGACTGGATGTGGGCCTTGGGCACCACCAGAAAATGGGTGGGTGCCTGAGGGGCAATGTCATTGAAGGCATAGCAAAGCTCGTCTTCATAGACCTTGCTGCTGGGGATCTCCCCGGCGATGATCTTACAGAACAGGCAATCGCTCATAGATGTTCCTCCTTTCCGTTTCTGTGCGTTCACCGCGAAGGTCCGGCCAAGGTCGGACCTTCGCGGGCATCCGGCATTTCATTTTTTGTGCTCCGGCACGATCGCGAACGTGACCAGCGGTTCCGTGCCGGTATTCATCAGCTTGTGGCTATGGCCCTGGGCGCAGTAGTGGCACACACCGGGCGTCAAAGCCTCCTCCACACCGTCGCAGAGCATGGTGCCGGTGCCGGAGAGCACATAGATCGTCTCGCTGTTGCCCACGTGGGTGTGCTCACCCAAATATGCGCCGGGAGCCAGTTCCAGCTTCATGATCTTATTTTCCCCGTCAGAGAAGCTCTTCAGCCGCGCTTCCCCCTGGCCGCCCTTCATGCCGTTGACGACCTGCGTCTCTAAGTTGTCAAAATTGATCTGCATGATTTTTCCTCCTTACAGCTTGCCGGCCACGAAATCGTCCACGGCTGCCAGTGCGTCATCCACCTTGCTGACCTCCGTGCCGCCGCCCATGGCGCTGTCGGGCTTGCCGCCGCCCTTGCCGCCGCAGATGGGGGCGATGGCCTTGATGATATCGCCGGCCTTCACGCCCTTGGCCACGGCGTCCTTGCCGCAAACGGCCAGCAGTGTCACTTTACCGTCATTGACAGAGGCCAGAACGCCCACCACGCCGGGCTCCTTGTCCCGGAGGAAGTCGCCCTGCTTGCGCATGGCGGCAGCGTCCATACCATCCCGCTGAGCGGTGATGACCTTCAGCTCACCCACCGTCTTAGCGGAGGCCAGAAAGCTCCGTGCCTCGCCCAGAGAAGCCTGCTCCTTGAACTTCTCCAGCTCATGGCGCAGATCCTTCATCTCGTTCATCTGCTGCTCCAGACGGTTCTCCAGCTCGCCGGGGTTGGTCTTGAACATCTGGGCGATGTGGAACAGCACCTGCTGGTTGCGGTTGATGGTATCCAGCGTCAGCTGGCCCACGGTGGCCTCGATCCGGCGGACACCGGAGGCTACGGATGCCTCGCTCTTGATGCGGAAGGGACCCACCTTAGCGGTGTTATCCACATGGGTGCCGCCGCAGAATTCCATGGACACGCCGCCCATTTCCACCACGCGGACCACGTCGCTATACTTCTCGCCGAACATGGCCACAGCGCCCTTCTTCTTGGCCTCCTCGATGGGCAGCACCTCCGTTACCACAGGGATGCCTTCCAGGATGGCGTCATTGACCAGCTTATCCACCTGCGCCAGCTGCTCCGGCGTGATGGCCTCAAAGTGGGTGAAGTCGAACCGCAGACGGTCAGGCTCCACCAGAGAGCCGGCCTGATGCACATGGTCGCCCAGCACCTTCTTCAGGGCCGCGTCCAGCAGATGGGTAGCGCTGTGGGCACGGCGGACGCCCTTGCGGCGCTCGGCGTCAATGGAGGCCGTCACGGTCTCCCCCACCTTGAACGTGCCGGAAACCACCTTGCCGTAGTGCATGAACTTGCCGCCCTTGTTCTTCTGGACGTTGTTCACCTCGAACTTGGCACCGCCGCAGGTGATGACGCCGTGGTCGGCCACCTGACCGCCCATTTCCGCGTAGAAGGGCGTCTTGTCCAGAACCACAATGCCGTCCACGCCGGTCATCAGCTCCTCAGCCAGCTCGTCCTCCACAACAAGGGCGACCACCTTGGCGTCCTCCACGGTATCGCGGTCATAGCCCACAAACTCGGTAGAGGGGATGTCCTTGCCGAACTCCACGCCGGCCCAGCCCAGATCGCCCAGCGCCTTCCGGGCCTCACGGGCGCGGGTCTTCTGCTCCTGCATCTCCTGATCGAAGGCGGAGCGGTCCAGCGTCATGCCGGCGTCCTCCACCATTTCGATGGTCAGGTCGATGGGGAAGCCGTAGGTATCGTACAGCTTGAAGGCGTCGGCGCCGGAGAAGGTGGTCTCCCCCTTTTCCTTGTGCTCAGCCAGCAGCTGATCGAAGATCTTCATGCCGCCGTCGATGGTCTTGGCGAAGTTCTCCTCCTCCACCCGGATGACCTTGGTGATATAGGCCTGACGCTCCCGCAGTTCGGGATAGTGGCCCTCGTTTTCGTGAACAACGGTGTCCACCACCTCATACAGGAAGGGCTTGTTGACACCCAGCAGCTTGCCGTGGCGGGCGGCCCGGCGCAGCAGGCGGCGCAGCACATAGCCGCGGCCCTCGTTGCTGGGCAGAACGCCGTCGCAGATCATGAAGCTGGCAGAACGGATATGGTCGGTGATAACACGGAGGGACACGTCCTTCTCCTGGCTCTGGCCGTAGCTGGCGCCGGTGATCTCCGTGACCTTGTTGGTGATGTTCATAACGGTATCCACATCGAACAGGGAGTCCACGTCCTGGCACACCACGGCCAGACGCTCCAGCCCCATGCCGGTGTCGATGTTCTTCTGCTTCAGCTCGGTGTAATGGTCATGGCCATCGTTGTCGAACTGGGAGAACACCACGTTCCAGACCTCCATGTACCGGTCGCAGTCGCAGCCAACGGTGCAGCCGGGCTTGCCGCAGCCGTACTTCTCGCCCCGGTCATAGTAGATCTCGGAGCAGGGGCCGCAGGGGCCGGAGCCGTGCTCCCAGAAGTTGTCCGCCTTGCCGAACTTGAAGATCCGGTCCTCAGGAATACCGATCTCCTCGTGCCAGATGCGGAAGGCCTCATCGTCGGCGGGGGTGGTCTCATTGCCGGCGAACACGGAGGGATACAGACGGTTGGGGTCCAGACCCACCCACTCGGGGCTGGTCAGGAATTCCCAGGCCCAGTGAATGGCCTCTTTCTTGAAGTAGTCACCGAAGGAGAAGTTGCCCAGCATCTCAAAATAGGTGCCGTGGCGGGCAGTGTGGCCGATGTTCTCAATATCGCCGGTACGGATGCACTTCTGGCAGGTGGTGACCCGGTGACGGGGCGGCTCCTGCTCGCCGGTGAAGTAGGGCTTCATGGGCGCCATGCCGGAGTTGATCAGCAGCAGAGAGGCATCGTTCTGAGGAATCAGGGAAAAGCTGGGCAGGCGCAGATGGCCTTTCGTCTCAAAGAAGTGCAGGAACATTTCCCGCAGCTCGTTGAGACCGTAGTTCTTGGGTTGAGACATAATCATTTCCTCCATTTTTATGTAAATTTCTTGATTTTTGACTGTAAACCGGGTTTCCGGCCGGAACGGAGCCGTCGGCGGTGTTCCGCAGTGGCTTTCTTACCGAAAAATAAAATGCTCCGCCCCGGACATAGGGGCGAAGCATTGCTTCACGGTACCACCCTAATTATCCCCCATCCTTGGGGGCATCTTAGCCACCGGTAACGGCGTGACCCGTCCCGCTCACCGCGGGCCGCTCCGAAGCGGCTGCTTCCCGGCGTAGGTAAGGGACTTGCACCAAATCTCCCTCTCGCTGATCCGGTTTCGGAAAGCTGACTTCATCCAAGCGTTTTTAAAGATTGAATACAGAAGTCATTATACCGTTTTTCCGACTGTTGTCAAGTTTTTTCCCCATGTCCTGTCCCGGATTTTGAAGGGGCGGCAGCCCATCCCCGGATTTTCAATCATCTTGAAGCAACCGGAGAAATCTGGTATCCTTTATTATATAGGATAGAATCAACAAAAATCGGAACTGACGGAGGTGTGATAACCATGGCCCTATCCACTGCGGCCGCGCTGGCAAAGCTGTTCGGGCAATACCTGCTCCAGCCGATCCCCTTCACGCTGACCTTCCTGCTCCCGCTCCTGTTCCGCTTGATCGCCCGCAAATACATCTGGCTCACTCTCCCGTTGACCGCACTGGCGGAGGTACTCCTGAATTGGGACAGCTTTTGCTATTACGAGGCCCGCAGCCTCGCCCTCCTATTCACACTGACGCAGCTTGCAGCCATGGCGGTTTTCGTGTGGATCTTACAGGCCGCCGCCAAAACTCCCGGTAAACGCCCCGTTTCTCACAGAGGATAGGGCGAGCCGGTCCACAGCAGTCGGGTCCCCACACCGGGCAGCAGCCGCTCCGCCCCCTCTACCCCCGGCAGGGGAAATTCCTGTGGCTCCAATACGCCGCCGCACAGCAGCGGCAGCGTCCGCTGGACGCACAGCACCGGCTCCCGCAGGCTGGACAGGGTGATGCTGTCCCGTGGGGACAGGCCGTAGGTCACCACTGTTCCCGCCCGGAGATCGCTTCTGGGGCAGTCCCCCGGCAGCAGCAGGATCCCCGCTGTCACCGCCGCAGGCTCCGGCAGCAGCGCACAGCCCATCGGCGTCAGCGTCAGCAGATCCCACCGCTTTCGGCAGACCGCCCCGGCGTCCCGCAGATGGCGAACCCCCGCAGGCAGCAGAAATTCCCACGCATCGGGACATAGAAAAAATCCTCCGTCCATCAAACCACCTCGCCCATAGTTTGAACAGCGGGAAAAATTTCATACAGGTCCTCGTTTTTTCTGTTGGAATATGATATAGTATTTCTATTCTGTTCATGAGGTGAAGCGTGTGGATTTCTGGCGGCATCTGAAAACGGTCCAGCGCCATCGGCATCTGGTGCGGCAGTACTGCTTCCGTCTGGGGCTATACTGGCAGGGCTTGACCCACGATCTGTCCAAGTTCTCTCCGGTGGAGTTCTGGGCCGGCGTCAAATATTTTCAGGGAGACCGCAGCCCCAATGACGCCCAGCGCCGGGACAAGGGATACAGCGCCTCGTGGATGCACCACAAGGGCCGCAACCGCCACCATTTTGAATATTGGACCGATTACGGTGTCAACGGCGAGGGCATCATCGGCGTGGAGATGCCGAAAAAATATGTAGCAGAGATGTTCTGCGACCGTCTGGCTGCCAGTAAGGTCTACCGGGGGCAAGACTTTCGGCCGGGAGACCCCTACCAGTTTTTCCAGTATGGCAAAAAGAAGCTGCTGCTCATGCACCCGGCCACCTCAGAACTGCTGGAGACCATTCTGATCGTCCTCCGGGATCAGGGAGAGGACGCCGCCTTTGACTATGTGCGGCGGGAGGTTCTGGGGAAGAAGTAGGATTTTTCGTTCTGGAATTATGTGAACTCCCGAAAAGCGTTGCATTAGTAACAACGCTATCCCTTATTACATAAAGATTTTCCGAAATAGAAAAGCGGTGGTGTTCCGAATGGAACACCACCGCTTTATGTCAACCGTTTTTTAATTTATGCAACATCTTTCCGGAGATCGTCGGATTGAGGTTGTTTCGGTAACTCCTAATCATCTTAGGCGTATACTTCCTAACCTCAATCTCAATCAGATATTCTTTTGCTGCCATACCGATTTCCATACGGATTCCTCCTTTTGTATGTCGCAATCAAAGGAAAAGCGTATGTCACAACGGATTTGATGTATATCGCAACGCATTCCGAAAATGTTCTAAAATCCGTTGTTTTTAATGAAAATCAGCTTGTTTTCAAAAGGAATAATGTAATTATTCCTGCTCCCAGTTATGCCAGACGTTCTGGACATCATCATTGTCCTCCAGCATATCAATGAGCTTCTGCATATTCTTCAGGTCGCCCTCATCGGTGAGGGCGATGTAGTTCTGGGGCACCATGGCGATGTCGGCAGAGAGGAAGGTGTAGCCCTTGTCCTCCAGCGCCTTGACCACAGTATTGAAGTCATCGGGCTCGCAGCGGACTTCCATCACCATGCCGTCAGCTTCGAAGTCGGCAGCACCGGCCTCCAGAGCGTCCATCATCACGGTATCCTCGTCCAGCTCCTGATCCTCATTGTCAATGACGATCACACCCTTCCGGTCAAAGCTCCAGGACACGCAACCCTGCGCGCCCAGATTGCCGTTGCACTTATCAAAGGCGTGACGAACCTCGGGAGCGGTACGCTGACGGTTGTCGGTCAGAGCGTCCACGATGACGGCCACACCGCCGGGACCGTAGCCCTCATAGGTGACAGCCTCAAAGTTCTCGGTGTTTCCGGCACCCAGCGCCTTATCAATGGTGCGCTTGATGTTGTCATTGGGCATGTTGACGGCCTTGGCCTTGGCGATCACGGTAGCCAGGCGGGAGTTGTTGGCAGGGTCGCCGGAGCCGCCGCCTTCCTTGACGGCAACAATGATCTCCTTGGCGATCTTGGTGAATGCGGCGGAACGCTTGGCGTCAGCAGCGCCCTTGGTCTTTTGAATGTTATGCCATTTAGAATGTCCGGACATAGTAGTTATTCTCCTTCAACAAAATATTGGATGGCTTCCTTGTGAGAAGTCGATTTTATGATTATAAGCTGGGGAAATTCCTTCTCCAGATAGGCGACGATTTTCGCGCAGACCGGGTCCTCCGTGGGGAAATGCCCCGCGTCGATGAGGTTGATGCCCTTGGGAGCGGCGTCTAAAAACTGGTGATACGTCAGATCCGACGTGACAAAGGTGTCGCAGCCTGCCGCGATCACCGCGTCGATCTCGTCGCCGCAGGCGCCGCCGCCCACCGCTATATATTCTACCGGTCGGTCCCCGGCATAGCGTACGCCGTTGGCGTGTAACGCCTTGCATACCTCACCCGCAAAGTCAGATAGCTTTACAGGGTTTCGCAGCCGTCCCACACGGCAGAGACCGGTCTCATCCCCCGGCATAGGCCCAGGGTCCTCGATCCGCAGCGCCTCGGCCAGTGCGTCATTGACGCCGCCGGGGGCAATATCCAGATTTGTGTGCATGGAGATCACAGAAATATCCGCTTTCACCAATCTCCGCAGCAGACGGCCCAGATAGCGGTCGGGCCGCAGGGTCTGCATCTCCGCCTGATGCCAGCGGACGTTCATCAGCGGATGGTGGGACACGATGAGCTGGCAGCCCAGCTTTTCCGCTTCGGAGACCACATTCTCCGTCACGTCCAGCGCCACCAGCACCCGCTGGACCTCCTGATCGGGGCTGCCTTCCAGATGCCCCACGTTGTCCCAATCGAACGCAAGATCCTTGGGGGCCAGCTGGAATAACGCCTGTTCAATTTGTGCGACGGTTGGCATGGCGCCACTCCTCTCTTGCCCGTAATAACGCGGTCAAAATCTCCCGCAGTTCCTCCGTCCGCGCTTGCAGCCGGGTGGAGCGTTTCGCTCCCGCCAGTGCCATCTGCGTGCGGACGATTTTTTCAACGATGTATCGATCCGCCAGCGGATCGTGGGCCAGCCCTATGCCGCCCCAGACCTGACTGAGGGACAGTTCCATTTTCCCCGCCTTGGCCTCCATCACAGTGTACAGGGTTCCCCGGTCGCGGACCAGTGCTTCCCGCGTGATGGCAAAACCGTTTTCCGCCAGATATTGCCGCACCATTTCCTCATGGGACTGGGGCTGCAGCAGCAGCGTGTGCTGCCCATCCGCCGTCCACGGTGCGGCCTTCAGGATCGAGAGGATCGTCTCCCCTCCCATCCCCGCAATGGTAACGGTGTCCACCTCAGAGGGGCGGATCCCGGCAAGGCCATTGCAGAGTCGGTATTCAATGTTGTCCGTACCGTAGAGCGATCCGGTCACCTTGGCCCGCTCCAACGGGCCGGGCCGCAGATCGCTGGCCACTGCTCCCCGGATCTTTCCCTGAAGCCGCAGCCATGTAGGGAGATAGCCGTGATCGGTGCCGACGTCGGCCAGATACGCGCCCTCAGGCACCCACCCGGCAATCAGCCGCAGTCGGGGCGGCAATTCCAGCGCCCGCATGGTCTCTCCCCTTTCCGGTGGTTTTGTCCGTTCGTTCCGGGCATGGTTCAGGACGCATACGGTATTCCCGTATGCGTCCCCGCAAGAACTTCGTTCCTGCGGGGTTGGTTTTTCATGTGAAAAACCGTTTGATTGAAATCGTGCAGAAAACCCCTCCTGGGTTTTCCGCACACACCTTTCCTTCCCGTCGATGAACGCTTTCCGTTCGTTCCAGGCATGGTTCAGGACGCATACGGTATTCCCGTATGCGTCCTGTCATGTGGCGCAATTACTGAGCCTTGTTAGCTTCCTCGTTCACCAGAGCCAGCAGCTTGTCCACGTCGATGCCGTGGACCATGCAGGCCTCCTCCACGGTCTCACCGCGGGAAGAGGGGCAGCCCAGGCAATGCATACCGATGGACAGGAAAATGGGCGCAGTCTGAGGTGCAACGTCCAGAATATCACCGATGATGGTGTCCTTCGTAATATTGATCATTGGAATGATCCTCCTGTTTTGAAAAATGAGCAGTAGTATTATACTCAATTTTTTCTGTGATTTCAATAGAAAATCGAAGAAAAGCCGTATAAACCGGGAAAATCATTTGGAAATTTTGCAAAAATCAGCGATCAGCGCAGGAACATGGCATCGCCGAAGCTGAAAAAGCGGTATTTTTCCCGGACGGCTTCCTCATAAGCGGCCAGAACATGCTCCCGTCCGGCAAAGGCGGACACCAGCATGATGAGGGTGCTCTCCGGCAGGTGGAAGTTGGTCACAAGGCCGTCCATCACCTTGAAGCGGTAGCCGGGGTAGATATAGATGTTGGTCCAGCCGGCCTTGGCCTCCATGTGGCCGTCCTCCGCCGCCCAGGATTCCAGCGTCCGGCAGGAGGTGGTGCCCACGCAGATGCAGCGCCCGCCGTTGGCTTTGGTACGGTTGATGAGGTCCGCCGTCTCCTGTGAGATCACGCAGTATTCACTGTGCATCTCGTGGTCGGTGATCTCGTCCTCCTTCACGGGGCGGAAGGTGCCAAGACCCACATGGAGCGTCACATAGCCGATGTTCACGCCCTTGGCCTTGATCTGCTCCAGCAGCTCCGGAGTGAAGTGCAGTCCCGCCGTAGGGGCCGCCGCGCTGCCCAGCACCTTGGAGTATACCGTCTGATACCGCTCCTGATCCTGAAGCTCCTCCTTGATGTAGGGCGGCAGGGGCATTTTACCCAGATGCTCCAAAACCTCCAGGAAAATTCCCTCGTAATCAAAGCGCACCAGACGGTTGCCGTCCGGCAGGACCTTTGTGACCTCTGCCGTCAGCTCGCCGTTGCCGAAGGAGAGCTTGGCTCCCTCCCGCATATGCCGTCCCGGGCGCACCAGACATTCCCACGTCTTTTCTCCCTGGTCGATGAGCAGCAGCACCTCACAGGCGCCGCCTCCCGGCAGACGCTGGCCCAGCAGACGGGCGGGCAGCACCCGAGAATCGTTCAGGATCAGGCAGTCACCGGGGTTCAGGAAGTCCGGCAGCTCGTAGAAATGGTGATGCTCCCAGGCACCGGTGTTCCGGTCCAGGGTCATGAGCCGGGAACCGTCCCGCCGTTCCAGCGGCGTCTGCGCGATCAGTTCCTCCGGGAGCTGGTAGTTAAAATCGCTTGTTTTCATGTTCAACCTCACTTGATGGTAATATCTGTATAGTAGAATTTCAGAATTTCGTCATAGGTATACCCCAGCTCCGCCATGGCCTTGGCACCGTACTGGCTCATGCCGAGATTGTGGCCGCTGCCGCTGCCGGTGATGGTAAAGGTGCCGTCCTTGGAAAACGCAGGCGTTTGGCCTTCGCCTACCGTAGATGTTCCGGAGGCAGACAGCACAGATGCGCTGCCATCCAGTCTGACGGTCTTTCCGCCGCCGCTGAGGACGCTGATCCCTTCCAAGGAGCGGATCACCGTATTGCTGTTGTTGATATAAATGCCGCCGGAGGCTGCGCCGGCTCCGTTGATGGTGAACCGCTGGCTCTTGACGGATTTATTATAGGTGCTGGAATAGAAGATCGTGCGGCAGGTCTCCCCTTTCACCGTCACGCTGTTCCGGCTGCCCTCAAAGGTCACCTTGCTGACGTTGCCCATCGGCGTGAACTCCGCCACATAGACGTTCTTCACAGTGCCGATACTGTACCCCTTCTGCTCCAGGATCCACGTCAGTTCATCGGCGGTGTAGGTCACGGACCAGTTGTAATTGGGAATGTTGGTCTTGGCCTCATAGGGGTCCTTCTTCCCCACCAGATAGGGAATGCTGCTCCAGACATTGGCGGCGTCCTCCGTGGCCCCGCCGTTTGACGCGCAGTAGACCACCGTATCCGCAGGCTTGCCGCCGTAATAGATCATCTCGCCCGCCGTGTTGTCCACCGCCGCGTCTGTCATATCGGTTGCCCGGTTGCGGCCGTAGTATACCTGACAGTCGGTCCCGGCGCAGACGTCAAAGCCCAAAGAGGGATGCCGGGTCTTTACGGCGTAGGTGCGGGCGCAGACCGCCTGGGCTTCCAGAGCCGCCAGCGGCCAGTCCTTGTCCATCTCGTAGGGCACAACGCCCTTTACATAGTCTTCAATATCCACCACGTTGATAACCGTCAAAGTGCCGTCGGCGTTGCAGCGGTACTCAAAGCCGCCGGGGTACTTATAGCCCTTGCACCAGGTCTCCGTGTGCCGTCCCATGGGGCGGATGCCGAGACAGTAGCCGTTGTCCCGGAATTGGAACAAGACCTCCCCACTGCGGGTCTCCGTCACCGTCACGCCGTTTCCGGAGCCGGAAGCCTGCATGGTGATGGTGGTCTCGTCGGTCTCGTCCAGATAGACGAACTCCCGGTCCTCGTCATAGTAGCCGAACTCGTATCCGGACCCCACGGCGTTTTCCAGATTGGCGGCTTCCAGAGCTGTGTCGCCCCAGCGGATGCCCACCTTCAGGGTGTCATTGACCACGGCGGACGCTGAAACGGCAGTCAGGCTGAACAAAGTGATGATAAACAGAAAGGACAACACACGTTTTTTCATAAAACCTCCCAATAGCGAATACCTTGACGATAGAGGATCTGTCTGCTATTATATAGACAAATGTCCACGGTACAAAAACACATCTCATAGACGTACATATCTAATTTATTATAATACACATTGGCCCCGGATTCAACCGGAATCGACGATTTCCCCGGGACCCGAAGGAGGAATCTGCTATGAAACGGTATCAGGTCGGCATCATCGGCGGTACGGGTATGGTGGGCCAGCGGTTTGTGACCCTGTTGGAAAACCATCCCTGGTTCCAGCTCACCGCCATCGCTGCCAGCGCCAGAAGCGCGGGAAAGTCCTATTGGGAGGCCGTCTGTGACCGCTGGGCTCTGGATATTCCCTGCCCCGAAGCCGCAAAATCCCTGACGGTGCTGGACGCTGAGGCGGACGCGGAGAAGCTGGCCGGTATGGTGGATTTCTGCTTCTGCGCCGTGGATATGCCGAAGGACGCCATCCGGGCGCTGGAGGAAACCTACGCCAAGCTGGAATGTCCCATCGTTTCCAACAACTCCGCCCACCGCTGGACAGAGGATGTGCCCATGGTGGTGCCGGAGATTAACGCCGAGCATCTGGCGGTCATCGAGGCCCAGCGAAAGCGGCTGGGCACCAAGCGGGGGTTCATTGCCGTCAAGAGCAACTGCTCCCTCCAGAGCTATGTCCCCGCCCTTCATCCCCTGATGAAATACGGTCTGGAACGTGCGCTGGTGTGTACCTATCAGGCCATCTCCGGCGCGGGGAAAACCTTCCAGCGCTGGCCTGAGATGGTGGATAACTGCATCCCTTACATCGGCGGCGAGGAGGAAAAGAGCGAGCAGGAGCCGCTGAAGCTGTGGGGCCGGGTGGAAAACGGCAGGATCGTCAAGGCGGAGGGGCCCGCCATCACCGCCCAGTGCTTCCGGGTAGCCTGTCAGGACGGCCACATGGCCGCCGTGTTCATGAAATTCAAGGACGGCTGCAAGCCCTCCATGGAGCAGATCAAAGCGGATTGGGCCGCATTCCGGGGCCCAGCGCAGGAATTGCAGTTACCCTCCGCCCCCAAGCAATTTCTCCACTATTTTGAGGAACCGGACCGCCCCCAGACCCGTCTGGACCGGATGCTGGAGCGGGGCATGGCGGTGTCTCTGGGCCGTCTGCGGGAGGATACCCAGTATGACTACAAATTTGTGGGTCTGAGCCACAATACCCTTCGTGGGGCCGCCGGGGGTGCTATTCTGTTGGCAGAGTTGCTGTGCGCAAATGGCTATATTCAGCAGGTGTAAAGGTAAACAACTTAATTGCACAAAAGCGGATGCCAAAGCAGGCATCCGCTTTTTTATGTTGAAAGAGGAGGTATTTTGTTGTGAAGGACATTCTCTTTACAGGTTCTGGTGTGGCCATTGTGACGCCGTTTCACGCCGGGGCGGTGAACTTCCCCGCCTTTGGGCGGCTCATCGACCGGCAGATCGACGGCGGCACCGACGCCATCATCGTCTGCGGCACCACCGGAGAGGCGGCCACCATGACCCAGAAGGAGCGCATGGAGACCATCGCCTATTGCGTGGACCGGGTGGTGGGGCGCGTGCCGGTGATCGCCGGTACCGGCGCCAACGATACTCAGGTAGCCCGGGAAAACGCTCTGGCTGCGGAGCGCCTCGGCGTGGACGGTCTGCTGATCGTCACCCCCTACTACAACAAGGCAACCCAGCAAGGTCTGCTGCGGCACTACAAGATCATTGCGGATTCCGTGGGCACTCCCATCATCCTCTACAACGTCCCCTCCCGCACCGGGGTCAACATCCAGCCGGAGACCTATGCGGAACTGGCCCAGCACCCCAACATCGCAGGCGTCAAGGAGGCCAGCGGGAATTTCAGCCAAATCCAAAAAACCCGGAACCTCTGCCCTGCCGATTTCTCCATCTGGTCCGGCAATGACGATGAGACCGCCGCCATCTGTATGCTGGGCGGTTCCGGGGTCATTTCCGTGGCGGCCAACGTCCTCCCCGCAGAAATGCACCGGCTGACGGCCCTCTGCCTTGCCAATGACTTCTCCGCGGCGGGCAGACTGCAATTAAAGCTGAAGCCCCTGTGTGACGCGCTGTTCTGCGAGGTGAATCCCATTCCGGTAAAAACCGCCCTGAACCTCATGGGCCTGGAAGCTGGGGAGCTGCGGCTCCCTCTCTGCCCCCCCACCGACGCCAGTGTGGAGCGGTTGAAGCTGGCCCTTTCATCGTGGGATCTGCTGCCGGAGCAGACCCCCTGAGTTCCTTTTCCCGGGAAAAGTGCCGCTGTTCTTGCGAACAGCGGCACTCAGCGTGTCGAAAAATTTTCTCCCCGCTGAGGCCATTTTCAGAGCTTTTACAAAGCACTGAAAATATTGACTTCAATGGCGCAGGGAAACAGGCGAAGCGCCGCCGGTGGCGGATCAAGCAAGCCTGTTTCGAGGAAGGCTCCCAATCAGCGGATATGAAGTATCCGCTGATTGGCTTGAGCCGACGGTGTATCCCCTCTTGGGTTTCCCGCGCACACCCTTTACCCGCAAGGAGTATGCAGCATCCGTAAAGCGGCGCAGCCGCTAACGGCTGCCCTACCTTACCGTTGCGGAGAATTTACTACTTTATCGACAGTCTCAACGGCCCCAAAGGGGCCGTTCTTTTTTGTGCGTTTGCGGCGAAACGGTTCGACAAGTACACCTGTCTGCATGGTTTCCTGCCGCATGTTCATCTATCAGAAAACCGGCACATCTCGATTCCTGTCGAGGCTTGACAATTCACGGAAAAGTATTATAATATCAAATTATTCAAAATTGTACTATTCGAAAGGAGGCGGTCCCATGCTGCCTGCTGTGCGGTTTTATACCTATTCCAAGCGCTTTGAGGAGGCGTACACCGCGGCCATGCGCCCCTTGACGGAGGAACTGGATATGGCCCAGCCCGCCGTAGACATTCTCCTGTTTTTGGCCAACAATCCCGGCATGGATACCGCCCGGGACATCTGCACCTACCGCCATCTGAAGCCCGCTATCGTCTCTTTCCACGTGGAAAAGCTGGCAGGGGAGGGGTATCTGGAGCGCCAGCCGGTGCCGGGAGACCGGCGGAAATGCCGCCTGGTGTGTACGGAAAAGGCCGGGCCGGTGATCCAGCGGGGCCGCGCTGTACAGGAGACCTTTTCGCGGCAGTTGACGGAGGGACTGACCGAGGAGGAGCTGGAGACCTGCTTCCGCTGCTTTGCGGTATTCGGAGAAAATATGGACCGGCTGAGCGGCAGTCGGAAAGCGACAAAAGGAGACGTAAAATGAATCAGGATAAAACCTTTTTAGGCACGGAACCGATCGGCAAGCTTCTGCGGCAGCTGGCCATCCCCACGGTCATCGCCCAGCTTGTAAATATGCTCTACAACATCGTCGACCGCATCTACATCGGCCACATTCCCGGTGACGGCGATCTGGCCCTTACCGGCGTGGGTGTATGCCTGCCGCTGATTTTAATTGTCTCCGCATTTGCGGCATTGGTAGCCTCTGGCGGCGCACCCCGGGCCTCCATCTACATGGGTAAGCAGGATCATGACACCGCCGAGAAGATTTTAGGCGGCTGCTTTGCCCTGCAATTAGCGGTCTCCGCTGTGCTGACGGCGGTATTGCTGCTGTGGAGCCGGGATCTGCTGTTGGCCTTCGGCGCCAGCGAGAACACCATCGGCTACGCCGCCAGCTATATGCAGATCTACGCTGTGGGCACCGTGTTCGTGCAGCTGACCCTGGGCCTGAACGCCTTTATCACCGCACAGGGCTTTGCCAAGATCGGAATGCGGACGGTGCTCATCGGCGCGGTGGCCAACATCGTTCTGGACCCCATTTTTATTTACGGACTGCACATGGGTGTCCGGGGCGCGGCGCTGGCCACCATTCTCTCCCAAGGTCTGTCCTGTATCTGGGTGCTGCGGTTCCTCACCGGCCCCAAAACCCTGCTGCGGTTGAAAAAGGAAAACGTCCGTTTCCGCCCTGCCCTGATTTTGCCCTGCGTAGCACTGGGGACGGCCACCTTCATCATGCAGGCCAGCGAGAGCGTCATCTCCGTGTGTTTTAATTCCTCGCTGCTGAAATACGGCGACGACATCGCCGTTGGCGCCATGACCATCCTCTCCAGCGTCATGCAATTCGCCATGCTGCCCTTGCAGGGCATCGCCCAGGGCGCCCAGCCCATCACCAGCTACAATTACGGCGCACGGAATACCCAGCGGGTGCGGCAGACCTTCCGGCTGCTGCTGAAGGTGTGTCTGTGCTATTCCGTGGCGCTGTGGGCGGTGATCCAGCTGTGCCCCGGCGCGTTTGCCCGGATTTTCACCCCTAACGCGGCGCTGGTGGCCTTTACGGTGCCCGCCCTGCGGATCTATTGCGGGGCGCTGTTCCTCTTTGGTATCCAGATCGTCTGTCAGATGACCTTCGTTTCCATTGGCGCCGCCGGCTGCTCCATCATTGTGGCAGTGCTGCGGAAGTTCGTCCTGCTGCTGCCCTTGATCTATCTGATGCCCCGGCTGCTGGCGGATCAGACCATGGCGGTTTACACCGCCGAGCCGGTGGCGGATGCCATCGCCGTGACCTGCACCGCCATCCTGTTTACAGTCCAATTCCGCAAAGCCTTGCGGAAGCTGGACGCGGAAGATTAAAAACACCGCCCCAGTTTGTGATATGCTCCCTCCATGAGCAATGTCATTAAGATAAGACTGAACAAAGCGCAAGGCAGCTACCGCAAGTAAGCGAAAAGGTCTATTTTTGTGGTAGCTGCCCTTTTTGCGCATGACAAAGGCAGGTGTACAGAGGACATCTGTAATTACGTAATATTGTAAAGTGTTTTAAGAAAACTCCCATTTAAGTTATTTGTGGCTAAGGCATAATTGACTGACCCCCGATGTAGATTTACTCATCAGGGGACATAAAATGAGGCTCCATCCTTATTTGGTGGAGCCTCAAATATTAGACCGATTGAATAGTCTCGGTATCAGTACTATCGCCGTCAGAAAGAGCTGTTAAATCACCTTTAATGAACATCTTATAGGCACGGTTTGCAATAATTTTGGTTTCAGCAAAATCAAATCCACCGCTGATTACTCCACCAACAATCGGGACAGCTTTTCCCATGTTGATGATCCCCTTAGTCCCGAATTTGGTCAAAAATCTAAATCCTACTTTTTGGTTGATTTTTGTAAGGACTTCACCTGGGATTTTCTTGACCATTGCCATTGCGAACTTATTTCCAAACTGTATTCCTGCGTGTTTAAGGATTTGGTCAACAGAGATGCCTGCAAGGCAAGCATATACAAGAGTTTGTACTTGGTCGCTATTGGTATCATAGCCACCCATATATGCTAAACAGGCAATCATTCTCATTTGAACATACATGACACTTCCCACATTTGCAGGGATAGCAACAGGAAGGGTGATGAGTCCACCTAAACCTGTTACAAACCCAGAAGTAGTGCATTTTGCAATCTGATAGTTAATGAACTGCTTAGCGGCGGTATCGACATCTCTGTTTTTCTGCAAATAGTCACTGGATAGTGTGTCAATCGGCGGACTTACTTTTGCCACCCCATGTATTGATTGCTCGTATAGCTTATCCAATAACTGCATGATTTCTTCTTGACTAATCTTGGCTCCCACTAATTTCCCCTCCAAGTAAGTATATCTGGATGTATTTCCGTTGACACACGGTGTAATTTTCGCATCTTCCATTTTCATGACCATCATAGCAGTTTCTGGTGAGAAATACAAGGTATAAAGAAAGGCACAGAAGTCTGTTGACCCCTGTGCCTTTACTTTTTATTTACGTCCCTTTATGACATCTTCAATAATATCTATGTAAGATGGTGGAATTTTGAAATAATCATAAAAATCATTGTCAGTAAACAGTCTATCAAACTTTCCGTTTGGAGGAGCAGGAACAAATTTATAAGAGCTGTGGGTTACGCCCTCGGTATCACCTAAAAGCATTAGAAATCTGTTGGCTTTCAATTCAAGCCAAGATTTACAGCTTTCAGCCTCTTCCTTAGTGTCGAAGCTTGCTATATTCAAGTATTCACCAATGCGGACCGAACACGTTCTGGATATGATTTTCTGTTCACTTGGAAGGCCTCCTTAAAAAATGTCATCATTTTCAAGGCGAAGCCTTCGATTTTTGGTGCCGTCAAGATTTGGACCTGTTGACAAAAGCAAAAAACCTGCTGAAACCCATCGTGGCCCCAGCAGAA
>OLFU01001148.1_pt1 | contig 27499 bp, 19 predicted proteins | sample 1605161 | NCBI WGS metagenome assembly OLFU01 (sample SAMEA3888914, study PRJEB22519) | human gut metagenome | biome: human gut; feature: human-associated habitat; material: faeces | place: Denmark | collected 2011
GTGGGAAGAGTAGGATATGGCGGGGGAGGAAGGGACCCTTTTGGAAAAGGGGCCCTTCTCCCCCGTACCCCCTCCATCCCCCGAAAACGTTTGTTCTGGTATGGCCGGCAGGTCCCCGGCGTTGTGCTGCGGGGAGGGCCATCGTCTCCCGGCCGGAGTACAGGGACTTCAGAGGGGAAGAGGGGAGATGGCGCTTCGCTGGCTGCTCTCTGCGGCAGGGGATACGCGATGGCTCCCGGCAGAGGGACGGGAAGGAGAAAGGGCCCGGCCATGAGGGACGATGCCGGCGGGGCCGGGAAATTTTTGGATATGGCCTGCATGGATGCAGGATGTAAAAAAAGAGGAACGCTGCGGAGCGTCCCTCTTTTTTTATGCCTCATGCGCGGGCAGGGAAAGGTGTTTTCCCGCACGGCCCGCAGGCGTTGCGGTCAGGGCCGGATGACCTTGTCGGCCAGGGAAAGACTGGTCACCACGTCCATCATGTTGGTGGTCTCGCCCACCTGCTTGGCTTCCAGCAGGTTGAAGAAGTTCAGGCAGGTGCCGCAGACAAGGATGCTGACGCCGTTGCTTTCCAGCTGCTTCAGGGTATCCAGGCACTTGCCTTCCGTGGCCGCCAGTTTGACGCCGCCGTTGAGCAGCACGATGCGCCACAGGGACGCCCCCAGTTCGGGCAGGCTGGCCAGGAAGTTTTCCATCAGGCGGGCGCCCAGTTCATCATCGCCGCGGCCCAGGGTATCGGTGGTGATGAGGACCAGGGTCTTGCGGCTTTCCGTGTCCGCTGCCGGGGCGGTGGCCGGGGCCTGTTCCGGAGCTTCCACCTGCGTGGCGCTGCTCAGGCCGTGCACTTCCCACAGTGCGCTTTCGGGCTGGCTGACGCTGACTTCAAAGCCGCTGCGGCGCAGGAAGCGGCTCACGTTCTCGCTGGCGGCGGCGTTGTCCGCCAGGACGATCAGCTCCTGCGGCCGTCCCTGTTCCAGGGCGTCGCGGGTGCGCATCACAGGCTGGGGGCAGGCAAGGCCCCGACAATCCAGGGTTTTCATCTGTAACCTCCTATATTTTCGTTCCGGCATCGTGCCGGTGGTGCCAGTATGCCAGATGCGGCAGGCCGGGTCGAGAGGGGGGGCGTACCGGGCGAACGCCGCATGGCGGGGGACGGGGTGTCATCCGGGTTCTGCATCGCACAGGAGGCTTTGGGCAGGCTCCGTGCGGCATCTCCCGAGGCTGGCTTGGCCGGGCGGCCTTTTCTTTGCCTGTTTGGGGAAGGACTGGTGCGGTGCCGCCGGAGCAGGGGGAAAAGAAAAATTTTTTCCAGTGCCGGCGGGCGATCATGCGGTCGCGGGGGCCCTGTCCACTGCCGGAAAACTTCCGGGGTGGTTGACCTGATGCCGGTGGCAGGGTAGGATGACGGCCAATGGCGGAATTCTCCGCCGCAAGGAGGCATCATGTTCATTGTCCGTTTGTGAAGTAGCCGGCTGAGGACGCGGGTTCGCGTCATTTCCGGCTGCGGCGCGGGCAATGGATGGCATGCCCACGCATAATCCCTCCCATTCCTTCCCCTCGCCGCATACTCCCCATTCGACCATGCATGGCCTTGGTCGTCCTTTGCTGTGGCATGCACCTCATGCAGTGGACGGCAGTCGGGGGAAGGCTCCGTGGCTGGAGCCTTCCATTTCATCTTGTGCGGTCTTTATGTTCGTTTATCTCATCCTGCAGACAGGAGGCACGTATGCGTATCGCCGTTGGTCTGGGCAAAAAAGGTGGGGAGGAACGTCTGGCGCAACAGGGCGTCAGCCGTCGTGATTTTTTGAAATTCTGCACGGCCGTGGCCGTGACCATGGGCCTTGGGCCCAGCATGGCCACGGAAGTGGCCGCGGCGCTGACCAATCGCCGCGCCTCCGTGGTTTATCTGCACTGCGCTGAATGCACGGGCTGTTCCGAGGCCCTGCTGCGCACCTGCAAACCCTTCCTCGACACCCTGATCCTGGACACCATCTCCCTGGATTATCACGAAACCATCATGGCCGCCGCGGGCGAAGCCGCCGAGGCCGCGCTGGAACAGGCCATCAGCAATCCCGAAGGCTTCATCTGCGTGGTGGAAGGCGCCATCCCCACGGCCATGGACGGCAAGTACGGCTATGTGGGCGGCCACACCATGCTGGATCTGTGCAAGCGCGTGCTGCCCAAGGCCAAAGCCGTGGTCACCATGGGCACCTGTGCCGCTTACGGCGGTGTGCAGGCCGCCAAGCCCAACCCCACCGGCTCCGTGGGCGTCAATGACTGCTTCGCTAAGCTGGGCATGGACGTGAAGGCCATCAATATCCCGGGCTGCCCGCCCAACCCCCTGAATCTGGTGGGCACGCTGGTGGCCTTTTTGCAGAACAAGGAGATCAAGCTCGACGATCTGGGCCGTCCGCTCATGTTCTACGGCCAGTCCGTGCACGACCTGTGCGAACGCCGTGTCCATTTCGACGCGGGCGAGTTCGCGCCTTCCTTCGATTCCGAGGAAGCGCGCAAGGGCTGGTGCCTGTACGACCTGGGCTGCAAGGGGCCCAGCACCTACAACAACTGCCCCAAGGCCCTGTTCAACGAGACCAACTGGCCCGTGCGGGCCGGACATCCCTGCATCGGTTGCAGCGAGCCCAATTTCTGGGATGACCTGTCGCCTTTTTACCAGAACTAGGGAGCTGCCAGCATGAGCCAAGTTATGAAAACGCCCCAGAGCACCTTTACCGGTCCCATCGTCGTTGACCCGCTGACCCGTATCGAAGGCCATTTGCGCATCGAGGTGGAAGTGGAGAACGGCCGCATCAAGGATGCCCGCAGCTGCGGCACCCTGTATCGCGGTCTGGAAGTGATCCTCAAGGGACGCGACCCCCGCGATGCCCAGCACTTCACCCAGCGTACCTGCGGCGTGTGCACCTACACCCACGCCCTGGCCTCCACCCGCGCCCTGGAAGACGCCATGGGCCTGACCCTGCCCGCCAATGCCACCTATATCCGCAATCTGGTGCTGGGCCTGCTGTTCATGCACGACCACATGGTGCACTTCTATCATCTGCACGCCCTGGACTTCGTGGACGTGACCGCCGCCCTCAAGGCCGATCCGGCCAAGGCCGCGGCGCTGGCCTCGTCCATCTCGCCCCGCAAGGCTACGGCCGATGACTTCAAGGCCGTGCAGGCCCGCCTGAAGGCCTTTGTGGACAGCGGCCAGCTGGGCCCCTTCACCAACGCCTATTTCCTGGGCGGGCATCCGGCCTATTATCTGGATCCCGAAGCCAACCTCGTGGCCACGGCCCACTATCTGGAAGCCCTGCGCGTGCAGGTCAGCGCCGCCAAGGCCATGGCCGTGTTCGGCGCCAAGAACCCGCATCCCCAGTTCCTGATCCCCGGCGGCGTGACCTGTTACGAATCCCTGACGCCCGAGCGCATCAAGGAATTCCGCGACCTGTACCTGCAGGCCCGCAAATTCATCGAAGAAGTCTACATCCCCGACCTGCTGCTGGTGGCCGGTGCCTACAAGGACTGGGCCGCGCTGGGCTGCGGTTGCCGCAACTTCATGGCCTTTGGCGAATTCCCCGAAGTGGGCGGCGAACGCGACATCACCAAACGCTGGCTCAAGCCCGGCGTGCTGCTGGACAGCAAGCTGGATACCGTGCATCCCTTCGATGCCGGCAAGATCGCCGAGCATGTGCGCCACAGCTGGTATGAAGGCGAGGAGGCCCGCGCCCCCTATGATGGCGAGACCAAGCCCGCCTTCACCCGCATGGGCGATACGGACCGCTACTCCTGGCTCAAGGCGCCGCGCTATGACGGCCTGGCCATGGAGACCGGCCCGCTGGCCCAGATGCTGGTGGCCTATGCCCAGGGCCATGAAGCCGTGAAGCCCGCGGTGGACAAGGTCCTTGCCGCTCTGGGCGTGGGACCGGAAGCCCTGTTCTCCACCCTGGGCCGTACCGCCGCCCGCGGCGTCGAGACCCTGGTCATCGCCCAGCAGGTGGAAAAGTGGCTGGCCGAATACGAAGCCAACATCGCCGGCGGCGACAAAAAGATCGCCATGGAATGCAGCGTGCCCAGGGAAGGACGCGGCGTGGGCTTCGTCAATGCTCCGCGCGGCGGCCTGTCGCATTGGCTGCGCATCGAAGACGGCAAGATCGGCAACTTCCAGCTGGTGGTGCCCACCACCTGGAACCTGGGTCCCCGGGACGCCAAGCATGTGCTGAGCGCTGCCGAGCAGGCTCTGGTGGGCACGCCTGTGGCTGATCCCAAGCGGCCTGTGGAGATCCTGCGCACCATCCATTCCTTCGACCCCTGCATCGCCTGCGCCGTGCATGTCATCGACGGCGAGACCAATCAGGTGCACGAGTTCAAGGTCCTGTAATCCGTATCGACCGCTGGGGAAGGGCCGTACCCAAGGGGCCCTTCCCCTTTTTCATGCGCCGTCCGCCGGGACGGCCGCCATCCGAGGAGGCTCCATGAGCGAGACCGTGGCCGCTCCCCGCGTACTGATCATGGGCGTGGGCAATATCCTGCTGCGCGACGAAGGCTTTGGCGTGGCTGCCGTGAACTATCTGGAAAAGGCCTACCACTGGCCGGAGAACGTGCGTTTGCAGGAAGGGGCCACACAGGGGCTTTTACTCATGTCCGAACTGGAGGAGTGCGACCTGCTGGTGGTGCTGGACGTGGTGCTGGGCGGCAAGGAACCGGGCACGGTCTATCTGCTGGAGAATGAAGACCTGAGCCGCAGCCTGAGCTTTCAGAGCTCCATGCACCAGACGGATCTGCTCCAGACCCTGCAGGTCTGCGAGCTGGCCGGGTGCCGTCCGCAATGCCTGGCCTTTGGTCTCCAGCCCTTTGACTGGCGCACCATGCAGGTGGGCCTTTCGCCCGAGGCCGAGGCCATGCTGCCGGTCTTTGCGGAAAAAGTGGTGGCCGAACTGGCCCGGCGCGGCATCGTGGCCCGCCGGAAAAAAACGGCCTGAGCGGCATACCCGGAGAAAGTCCCTGCCGCTCCGTCTGGAAGCGGCAACATATGAAAAAAGCTCCCTGAAAAGGGAGCTTTTTGCGTTCAGCGGCAGAAAAAGCAGGGTACGGACAGGCGCACAGGGTCCACAGGCGGAACCGCGGCGAGAGGGTGGGGCAGAGAAACCTTGTTTGCTGCGCTGTTGCCCTGCCTGTACGTTTGAAATCTCTTGCCCTTCGCCTGCTCCATCCCAGGGCAGGGCGTGAAGTCCTTCCCAGCACGGCAGCGGCGGGGACCGGCGGAGCGAGCGGAAGAAACGTTTTCGGGGGAAGGAGGGGGCACGGGGGAGAAAGGACCTCCCTTTTTCAAAAGGAGACCTCCTCCCCCGCAACAACAGGCCCGCAACGGCAGGCGGGCCGGAAAGGGCTAGTCTTCCAGTTCCAGATAGGTGGCGGTCTGCGCGCCCTTTTCGCTGACGCTGACGCTGTGGACGCGCACATGACAGGCGCTCGCATCGGCGGCCAGGCGGCGGGCCACGTTCTGGAAGATGTGACGGGAGATGTTCTCCGAGGAGGGATTGAGGCTGTCGAAGGGCGGCACCTCGTTGATGATCTGATGGTCGAGGAGGGCCAGTTCTTCCTTGAGGGCGCGCTTGAGGACCTTGAAGTCCAGCAGCAGCTCCACGTTCTCGGTGAGCTTGTCGCCTTCCACGGTCAGTTCCACGGCAAAGTTGTGGCCGTGCAGGCGTTCGCACTTGCCTTCGTAATGGCGCAGGGCATGGCCTGCGGAAATCTCGTCGCGCACCGTAAGGCGCCAGATCTTCTTGGACATATCCTTTCCTTTGGCTGTTCTGGCCAGCCAGGGTTCGTTCGTAAGCATTTCCCGGAGGGACACCGTCCCGGGAAGGCCTGTCGTCTGTCCTCCCTGCCCGGATAAAGCGCATTTGGGGGAGGATGGGGGGCCTGGGGGGAAGGGACCCCCTTTGGGCGCTGGTTAAAGGGGGTCCCTTCCCCCCGGAAACATATCCCCAGGATCCCCGCATCAGCCGTCCATGCTGACGGCTTCGAGGATCTGGATCTCGTTGTACAGCGGATGCACGCGGCCGATGCGGGCAGGTCCGTTCGTCGAACATGCGGCGTTTGCCGCGCACGTACATGCCCTGTGCGGGCAGGCTCACATTGACGAACATGTCGTTCTCTTCGGTGACCACGCCGTCCCACCAGACCTTGTCGCCCTGCTGGCGGAAGTAGAGCAGCTTCCAGTAACGCGGGCGGAAACGCTGCACCTGTCCGGCGGCGTCCAGCACGGCATTGAGGCTGACCAGCAGGGTGGACAGGGCCTCGCTGTCCCAGCGGGGCGTGCCGTGGGTGAGCCAGTGCAGCAGCTGGGCCTCGTTGATGAGGTCGGGATAGCGGCGCAGGGGCGAGGTCATGGGCGTATAGCGCGCCAGGCCCAGGGCGGCGTGCGGCCGGGCCTGCACTTCGAGGCTGGAAGGGATCAGGGCGCGCATGATGCGCGTCATGTCCTGGGGCTCCTTCCAGACACCGGCGTATTCCTTGGGCAGGGCCACGTCCTGGGTGCGGTGCAGCATGGGGATCTCGCGTTCCGCGGCCCACTGGGCCACGGCGGCGCTGGCCAGGATCATCATCTCGGCCACCAGGGGCTGGGAGTCCGGGGTCTCGTGGCCGGGCTCGATGGACACGCGCGTCTGCGCGCCTTCGCCTTCCAGCACGATGGACGGTTCGGGCCGGTCCATGATGACGGCCCCGCGCGCGATGCGGGCCTTTTGCCAGACGCGGGCAAAGTCGTTGCCGCAGGCCAGCATGGTGGCCCAGGGCGCGGCGGGATTGTCCGCCTGCGGGGCCTCACCGGCGGCCAGGGCGTCGAGGACGGCCTGGGTGTCGTCGTAGGTCAGGTTGGCGGCCAGGCGCACCCGCGCGGCCCAGGGCTCGCAGGAAAGGATCTCGCCCGCGGCCGAGATGCGCGTCCGCACGCAGAAGGCCGGGCGGTCCTGACCGGCCAGCAGGGAGAAGGCGTCCGTGCCCAGGGCCTCGGGCATCATGTGGCTGTCGCCTTCGGGCAGGTAGATGCTGGTGCCGCGACGGAACACGGCCTTGTCCAGGGCCTCGCCGAAAGGCCAGCAGGCGGCCGGGCAGGCCAGGGCCAGGGTCAGGTCGAAGCCGCCGTCGTCCGTGGGCAGGATGTGGAACGCGTCGTCCACGTCGCGGGTGGTGGCGCTGTCGATACTGATGAAGGGCAGGTCGCAGACGGGCAGTTCCACCTCGCGGGCGGCCTGCTGCAGGGCCTCCACGGCCGGGGCCAGGGGCTGCCACCAGTCGTCGCCGGGGGCGTAGCCCGCGCGGTCATACCAGAAATTGTAATGGGCGGGCACCTGCTCCCAGGCCATGAGCAGCTGCACGGGCAGGTGCGGCACGTCGGGCAGGCCCTTGGAGAGCATGCGCCACAGTTCGTCGTATTCCTGGCTCTCGGGGTCGGCCATGCGGGCGAACAGGATCTGCTTCAGGCGTTCGGCCACTTCGGGGGCCGGCCATTCGGAGATGCCCCGGGTGTCCTCGCCGGGCTGGGGCGGCAGCGCGCGTTTTTTGCAGGCCACGTCCCAGAGCAGGCGGAAAAAGCTGTTGCCGCCCAGCACCAGGGCCTCGCGGGCGGCGCGTTCCTGCTGTTCCTTGAGGCGTTTTTCCACCATCTCGGCGGAAAAGATCTGGAAGACGGGCGGCTGGAAGCGGAAGTGGCTCTTGCAGGCCAGCAGGGCACGCCCGCAGGCGGCGACGCTGTCGGCATCCCCGGCCTGACCGGCCAGTTCGGCGAACCACTGGGCCGAGGCTTCCGGCACTTCGCCCTGGCTCATCTCCCACAGTTCCAGCACGGGCAGGGCCGCGGCCAGTTCCTCGCGGCGGGCGCGGTGCTGTTCCAGCACGCGGGCGGACTCGTCCTTGCCGGGCACGGAGCCCAGTGCGGGCCCGGCCCAGGGCAGCAGGCGCGACGTGGTGAGACGCGTCTCGCGCCGGTTGGGCAGCAAAAGACGCAGTTTGCCGCCGGATTCTTCGGTGACCAGCGCGATCTGGATGGCATTGCCTTCAAGATATTCCACAATGCAGCCCGCCGAGGGGTACTGCACACAAACCGACATAAAAGCTCCTTCAACCGGAGGATGGGCTCCGATAGGCGGTACAATCCGTCATTTTGCCTGTTCTGGCAAGTCCCGGCGGCACGCCCCCGGAGACATCCGAAGGCCGGAGCGCCGTCCACCCGGCCCTTTGACGCGCCGTCGCTAACAGGGTATGTTCCTTACCTTGTACGTCACTTTTCAGGCCGGACGGAGTTCCATGAGCAGCATCATCCATCAGACGGGCAGCGTTCGCCCGCTTTCGCTTCAGGAACGGGAACAGCCCCAGCTGTACCGCGAGCTTTTTCCTTACACCAGCATCTGTCGCACGACTTTCGACGAGGTGCTCCTTGCCCCGCGTCCTGCCGAACAGATGCGCATCACGGACACCACCTTCCGTGACGGCCAGCAGGCCCGGCCGCCGTATACGGTCAAGCAGGTGGCCAAGATGTTCGACTTCCTGCATCGCATGGGCGGCAAGACGGGCCTCATCACGGCGTCGGAGTTCTTCCTGTACTCGGCCAAGGACCGCAAGTGCATCGACGTCTGCCGGGCGCGCGGTTACCGCTTCCCGCGCGTGACCGCCTGGATCCGCGCCAACAAGGAAGACCTCAAGCTGGCCCGGGACATGGAGTTCGACGAGACCGGCATGCTGACCAGCGTGTCGGACTACCATATCTATCTCAAGCTGGGCAAGACCCGCCAGCAGGCCATGGACATGTATCTGGACCTGGCCCGGCAGGCCCTGGAATGGGGCATCATCCCGCGCTGCCATTTCGAGGACGTCACCCGCGCCGACATCTACGGCTTCTGCCTGCCCTTTGCCCAGAAGCTCATGGAGCTGAGCCAGCAGAGCGGCATGCCGGTCAAGATCCGCCTGTGCGACACCATGGGCTACGGCGTGCCCTATCCCGGCGCGGCACTGCCCCGCTCGGTGCAGCGCATCGTGCGGGCCTTCACCGACGAGGCCGGCGTGCCCGGCGAATGGCTGGAATGGCACGGCCACAACGACTTCCACAAGGTGCTGGTCAACGGCGTCACGGCCTGGCTCAACGGCTGCGGCGCGGTCAACAGCACGCTGTTCGGCTTTGGCGAGCGCACGGGCAACACGCCGCTGGAAGCCCTGATCATCGAATACATCTCGCTCACCGGTGACGATGCCGCCGCCGATACCACCATCCTGAGCGAGGTGGCCGAGTTCTTCGAAAAGGAACTGCACTACAACATCCCCTACAACTATCCCTTCGTGGGCCGCGACTTCAACGCCACCAGCGCCGGCGTGCATGCCGACGGCCTGGCCAAGAACGAAGAGATCTACAACATCTTCGACACCAACCACCTGCTGGGCCGTCCCGTGCCCATCATCATCACCGACAAGACCGGCCGTGCCGGGGTGGCCTACTGGATCAACGTCAACCTCAAGCTGCCCGAGGGCAAGCAGATCTCCAAGAAGCACCCCGCCGTGGGCCAGATCTACGAGGCCATCGTGGCCATCTACGACACCGGCCGCACCACGCACCTGTCGCACGACGAGATGGCCGCCCTGGTGCAGCGCTACATGCCGGAACTGTTCGAGACCGAGTTCGACCACATGAAGGAACTGGCCGACGAGCTGGCCGCCCACCTCATCGCCCGTCTGGCGCAGAACGCGGACCTGCGGGACTTCGGCAAGAACGCCTGCGCCCGTCTGGACAGCTTCTCGCGCGAGTACCCCTTCATCCAGTACCTCTACCTCACGGATACCCAGGGCAGCCTCAAGTGCGCGGCCATCACCGACCCGGCCTACCGTGAAAAGTACGAGGCCCTGCCCATCGGCTTCGACTTCTCGCAGCGCGAATGGTTCAAGATGCCCATGCAGACCGGCGACATGCACATCATGGACGTGTACCAGTCCCAGTTCACGGGCAAGCTGGTCATCACCGTGTCCTGCCCGGTGACGGACGATGACGACAACATCGTGGGCGTCATCGGTGTGGACATCCAGCTTGAGCAGCTGCTCAAGCGCTCGCAGGCCCTGCAGCAGGAAGCCCGCGCAGCCGAAGACTAGACGCATGACGGCGCGCCGGTGTCCCCGGTGCGCCGTTTTTTGCCTACAGGCCCGCCCCGTGGCGGCCGCAATCAGGAATACAGAAAAGGATGCAGACAATGAGCAGCAAACGAGTTTACTGGATCGAAGGCGACGGCATCGGCCCCGAAATCTGGCGCGCCGCCCGCCCTGTCATCGACGCCGCGCTGGCCAAGGAATCGGACATGCGCATCGAGTGGGTGGAACTGCTGGCCGGTGAAAAGGCCACGGCCGAGACCGGCTCCCCCCTGCCCGAGGAGACCATGAACGCCCTGCGCACCGCCGATTTCGCCATGAAGGGCCCCCTGGGCACCCCCGTGGGCACCGGCATCCGCAGCCTCAACGTGGCCCTGCGCCAGACGCTGGACCTGTACGCCTGCATCCGTCCCGTGCGTCATTTCGAAGGCCTGGAAACGCCGGTCAAGCATCCCGAGCGCGTGAACATGGTCATCTTCCGCGAGAACACCGAAGACGTGTACGCGGGCATCGAATACGCCGCCCAGACCCCGGAAGCCAAGAAGCTCATCGCCTTCCTGCGTGAAGAGTTCGGCGTGACCAAGATCCGCGAGGAAGCCGCCGTGGGCATCAAGCCCATGAGCGAGTTCGGCTCCAAGCGTCTGGTGCGCCGCGCCCTGCGCTTTGCCCTGGATACCGGCAGCAAGAGCCTGACCCTGGTGCACAAGGGCAACATCATGAAGTTCACCGAAGGCGGCTTCCGCCAGTGGGGCTACGATGTGGCCGCCCAGGAATTCGGCGACCTGACCTGCACCGAGAAGGAACCCGTGGAAGGCCGTCTGGTGGTCAAGGACCGCATCGCCGACGCCATGTTCCAGGAAGCCCTGCTGCGTCCCGAGCAGTACCAGATCCTGGCCACCCCCAACCTCAACGGCGACTACATCTCCGATGCCCTGGCCGCGCAGGTGGGCGGTCTGGGCCTGGCCCCGGGCGTCAACATGTCCGACTCCCTGGCCTTCTATGAGGCCACCCACGGCACCGCTCCCACCATCGCCGGTCAGGACAAGGCCAACCCCGGCAGCGTGATCCTGTGCGGCGCCCTGATGCTGGAGCAGATGGGCGTGCCCGCGGCTGCCGAACGCATCCGCAACGCCATGAGCAAGGCCATCGCCGGCCGCGCCGTCACCGTGGACCTGGCCGCCCAGGTGGAAGGCGCCCGCGTGGTGGGCTGCCAGGAATTCGGCGAGATCATCGGCGCCTGCCTGTAGGCGGACGCATCATTTCGCACGATCTTCGTACATCCGGGAGGAAGGGCGCATCCCTGCGGGAAGGGCCCTTCCTCCCTTTGTTTCCCGCCCCGTGCCCACGGGTGCCCTACAGGAACGACGCATGGTCTCGCTGGAAAACCTGCTCCTCTACGTCCCGCTGGCGGCGCTGCTGGTCATGCTGCCCGGCCCGGATTTTGCCCTCATCGTCCGCACGTCCCTGACGGAGGGACGGTCTTCCGGCCAGGCGGCGGCCTGCGGCGTGGCGCTGGGCATCATGGTCCATACCTCGGCTGCCATGCTGGGCATCAGCGCGGTCATCGCCCAGTCCGTCACCCTGTTCACGCTGTTGCGCTATGCCGGGGCCGCCTATCTGTTCTGGATGGGCATCCATGCCCTGCGGGCCGGACGTGAGGTCACGGCCGCCGTGGTGCGCCACGGGGGGCAGGAAGCGGAGGCGCCGCCTGTCCGCGGCCTGCGGCGCCGGGCCTTCCGGCAGGGCTTTTTGACCAATGCCCTCAACCCCAAGGCCGTGGTCTTTTTCCTGACCATGCTGCCGCAGTTCCTGGACCCGCATGCCGCCCTGTGGCCGCAATTTTTGGAGCTGGGCGGCATCATGGCCTTTTTCTGTCTGGGCTGGTTCGTGCTGCTGGCCAGCCTGCTGCACCGCATCCGCCGCGTGTTCGCCCGCCCGTCCTTCCAGGCCTGGCTGCACCGGCTCACGGGGCTCATCTTCATCTGTTTCGCCTTCCGGCTGGCGCTGGAGAAGATCTAGGCACCAGCCCCCCAACCCCCTTCCCGCCGAGGTTCCCATGCACGAGATCCCCCTGCAACGTGTGGCCGCCATCCATGACCTTTCCGGTTTCGGGCGTGCCTCGCTGACTGTGGTCATCCCCATCCTTGCCAGCATGGGCGTCCAGACCTGCCCCCTGCCCACGGCGGTCTTGTCTTCCCAGACCTCCGGCGTGGAGGGTTTCACCTTCCATGACCTGACCGCCGAGATGGGCCCCATGCTGGATCACTGGCAGCAGCTGGGCCTGCGCTTCGACGCCGTCTATTCCGGTTTTCTGGGCAATCCGCTCCAGCTGGAGATAGCGGCCCGCTGCATCGGCCATTTCCTCAAGCCCGGCGGCTTCGCGCTGGTGGATCCCGTGCTGGGCGACAACGGCACCCTGGACCCCACCCAGACGCCGGAGATGGTGGAGGCCATGCGCCAGCTCATCGGGCATGCCCACGTCATCACGCCCAACCTTACCGAAGCGGCCTTTTTGCTGGACGAGCCCTACCGGCCGGACATCTCGCCCGACGGCCTCAAGGAGCAGCTGCAACGTCTGGCGGCCATGGGCCCGGACAGGGTGGTCATCACCAGCGCCCCGGCGGCCCGCCCCGGCCATTGCGCGGCCGTGGCCTATGACCGCGAGCAGGGGCGCTTCTGGAAGATGGAGTCGCCCTATATCCCGGCTTTCTATCCCGGCACGGGCGATACCTTCTCCAGCGTGCTGGTGGGGGCGTTCCTCCAGGGGGACAGCCTGCCCGTGGCCCTGGAGCGCGCGGTGCGCTTCGTGACCCTGGGCATCCGCGTCACCTACGGCTACGACACCCGCCACAGCGACGGCGTGCTGCTGGAGCGCACGCTGCCCGCGTTGCAGGACCGCTGCGCCATCGGGGAGTACGAGGCATTCTAGGCCATTGTTCCGGTTCCGGGTGTACACGAGATGCCCTGGATAGCGGCACCGTGCAGGGCACGTCCTTGCCGCCTGGTGCGGTATGGAGCGTCTTTTCCTGTCTGTGTGTCATCGTGATGATCCTTGGTGCGGACGGCGACATGGTGCGCCGAGGACTCGGCCGGGGCATGCTCCAAAAGGTCCCGCAGTCCGTATCAAGGCCCTTGTGCCGCAGCTCGCGGCGATATCCTGTAGCCCCATTCCCCCTTGTCTGGCCGGAGGTGCCATGAAGAAATTCTTTTGCCTGCTCGTGGTCGCGTGCGTCCTTTCCACTGCCTTGCCCGGCATCGCCCTGTCTGCGGAGCCGCAGGCGGATACCGTCACGGAGAACAGTGATTCCGAAGTGTTCGTGGACGACAGTGATCGTTTTACCGCTTTTGAGGAGGAGCTGCTGGCCCGTTATGCCGACAAGGGGATCAGGTCCGTGGATGTCGCCGCCTATGCCAAGGGCATCGACATCGTCTTCGTCGCGGCTGACCGGAAGATGACGCGGGCGGAGTTTTCCGCCATCGCTTCCCGCAGTGTCAGGGAGCTCAAGGAGCGTTTCGGTTTCGACAAGGATGTGCCCATCGGGGCCGTCCTTGACTATAAAAAGGACGCAGCGACGGATACCCGGACGCGCTTCGTGCTGAAGCTGCGTTAGCAACAGGGAGCGGGCGCCTGAAAGCGGCAGCAGGGCACAGGGCCTTGCCGCAGGATGAAAAAGAGGACAGCCCAAACGAAAAAGCCCTTACGGCATTTACCGTAAGGGCTTTTTCATTCCAGTCGCGGGGGCGGAATCTGAACGTCTGGCCGCCAAGGTCGCCGGGATCCGCGAACCGCCGGAACACCTTCGCTCCATCCGTGTCAATGAGCGCCCGGATGCTGTCCGTCGCCGGCCCGGATGGTACGGATGGCGTCCTGCTTTGACAGTATCCAGAATGCACCGCAAAACAGACTGGCCGTACATGCCGCCGCCCCACGGTTGCCCGCCATTTTTGATAGAACGGGCATTCTCGGCTATGCTTTCCCTGAGGGCTGACAACAAGGAAAAAGTCGGCAGCATGGGCATGGCGTGCGGCACCTCTATGAGCGTCGCTTTGGCAAGGACGCATCTGGGGGAAGCGAGGCGGAATTCCCGGATGCGGCGACGTTCCTTTGCTGCCTGTCTTTCTGGCTCGCCGTTTTCACGGATAGAATGTTCATCAAGGAGGGAGCCATGCATATCTATTATACCACCAAGGGACTGCGCGGAAACTCCTATCACAGCGACATCATCAATACAGATTTGTTCGCATTTTTTCAGGGAAAAAGATCGCGCACCATCCCTTCCGCAGAAAATTTGCGCGTTGTTAACGCCTTTCCCCAATGCGATATCGATATGGGGGAAGACACGGATTCCGAATATGTATGCGAGAAAGGGACGTTCTATATCCCAAAAAGCATCTGCATGGGGGAAGTCGTCAACGCCGGCTGGGCCGTCGATTATTACTTCCTGGTGCTTTGCGGTGATGCCGTGGAACTGCGCTATGTGCGCTGGGACTGTCCGTGGTATGAGACGGTGGGACGGGATACCGAAGTCACGGATCCTGCCGTCATAGCTAAAATGGAGCGCACGCTGGCAATGCTCCTGGATGCGAATAAGCCCAGGATACCGGCGCCTGTGCCCATATCGCGCCCGGCCCTGCTCACGTTCTTTACCTTGCTCGGTGTTGCCGATGCCGAAGCGCTGGCGGACAAGATCCACGCCGCCGCCACGACACCGGCACAGTGTGCCGAGCTTTGTGAAGAGTTCGACATGGAAGAAGCCTACACCGGCTGGCATGTTACGTTGATGCGATTGGCCCTGCGGGACCGGAAGCGCCTGGACTGGGTGGACTGGAAGGAAGCGCCGGAAGAAGTTTTCGCCTCCCTGTGCTGCCTCTTGCCGCCGGGGGCAAAGGAACACCTGCCCCCCTGCGACGATGAAGACGCGTACCCCGAGGAGGTGCTCCGCGCTTGCAGCCCCGTCTTGCATGACCGCTATGGCCTGACGATCCTGCTGTGGGATACGGGCGGTGATGAATATGTCTTTATGGTCGTACCGAGCGACAAGGTCGCGGAAGCGTTCGCGGCGGCCTCTGAGCTGGGCATGACCCTGCAACGTGTCGAGGACCTGTTCGACCAGGAGTAGACGGCGGCAAAAGAAGCGGCACGCCATGGAGGACGATCGTCCGGTTGTTTCTTTTTGGGCCGGCAGGTATTTCGTCAACGCTGTTAGTGGTGGCGAGCCGTCCGGTTGCCCGGGCTGGCATCTCCTTGCGGGGATGAGGCTTGCCGGAGCGCGCCACCGGCAAAAAATACGGGACAGCGGCGCAGGGGGAATGTCGTTCGCCGGAGAGCGCATGGCGATACTGCCGCAGCTCGACAGCTGCGTAGTTCCGCGACTGAAACATGGATATTGGGGATAGGAAGAGGGGAAAAGATCCCGCTTACGAAAAAAGGCTTCCGATGAAAATCGGAAGCCTTTGATCTTTCTGGTTGCGGGGGCAGGATTTGAACCTACGACCTTCGGGTTATGAGCCCGACGAGCTACCGAGCTGCTCCACCCCGCGACGCGGTAGCATTCGCACGTCATCCGTGCGAGAAGTCCTTTCTAGCCAAAAGCCACCTGCCTGTCAACAAAAAAATCATTTTTTGGCAAAATTTTTTTCGCGGGCCCCGGCAGTGTGCCCGGACAAAGGGATCACCCGTCTCCCAAGAGCCGCGCACGGGTTCAGGAGCGGGCGTTTGTCGCCTCCTTGCGCATCCAGAGCGGCAGCAGGCAGAGCAGCAGGGCCGCTGCCGTAAGGTAGGCCGCATCCATGCCCCAAAGCCCCTGTACGCCGTAAGCCAGCACCGGGCCTGCGGCCGCGCCGCAATCCACGATGAAGGCATAGGAAGCCAGCGTATGCGTGGGATGGCCGTGCCGTTCCGCCGTGTCCGAGGCTGCGGCATCGGAGAGGGTGGCCAGGCCCGTGGCGCAGAGCTGCGAGCAGAGCAGCAGCGGCAGCCACAAGGGCGCGGGCAGGTACAGGGCCACCAGGGCCAGCGCACAGGCGCCGCCGCCAAGGCAGGCGGCCAGCACCGGGCCCCGGCCGCGCGCACCGTCGGAAAGGCGGCCGAACCACGGCGCCAGCCACGGTTCCCAGAGCCAGCGCAGGGCCTGCAGCGTACCGGCCAGGGTGGCGCAGCCGATGACGAGGCCGCCGGCAAGGACCAGCTCGCCCACATGCAGGGCCACCATGCGGCTGAGGGTGGCGGCGTAGATGCCCTGGAAGACCAGGGCCACCAGCAGCCCGGTGATGAAGGCACGCCGCATGTCGGGGCGGCGCAGATGCAGGCCCGCCAGCAGGGACGTGGCGGCCTGGCTCGCCGCTCCGGTGGCGCGGCCGCTGCGGGGGATGCGGGTCAGGGCCAGCGGCAGGCCCGTCAGCGTCAGGGTACCGAAGAGCAGGGCCACGGTGGAAAAGCCCAGCAGGTCGGCCAGGAGGCCGCCGCCGATCATGCCCATCAGGCTGCCCAGGCGCACGAGGCCGTTGTAACTGCCCATGAGATAGCCGCGATTGTCCTTGCGGGAGGCCGCCATCAGGGCGAACAGGGAGCCGAGGCGCAGGAGCGTCCAGGCCAGGCCCCAAAGGCAGCGCAGCAGCAACCAGAGCGCAAAGGACTGGGCCACGCCGTACAGCAGGGTGGTCGAGGCGGCCAGCACCACGGCCAGGGCCATGCCGGTGCGCTGGTCGATGCGGGTATAGAGCAGGCGCACCAGCGGGTTGAGCGGCAGACGCACCAGCCGGTTGACGGCCAGCAGCACGCCCACCTGCCAGAGCGCGGTCAGGCCGCATTCCTGCCAGAACAGGGGCAGGGCGATGTAGAGCATGGTATCGCCGGTCAGGCAAAAGGCCGAGACCACGGCCATGCTGCGGGCCAGACGCCGGGCCGCGGCGTCATCGGGGCAGGAGGGGGAAGGGGCGCTCATGGGCCTGTCCTGTGGCACGGGCTCAGTCCAGGCGCCGGGCCAGTGCGGCCACGGCCAGCCGGGCCAGCAGTTCCAGGCCCCGGGGCAGGACGCTCTCGTCAAAGGTGAAATGGCTGGTATGGTGCCCGTCGGGCCTGTTGGCGCCCAGTTGCAGATAGGCCGCCAGGCCGCCGTCTTCCTGCACCTTGTTCATGAACCAGCCAAAGTCCTCCGAGGCCCAGAAATCGGCCTTGCGGCGCACTTCGTGGAAGGTGCCCATATCCCGGGCCGTGCGTTCCACCAGATCCACCAGCTCGGGGCTGGACATGGCGCCGGGGCAGTGGCTCTGGCACAGGAAGCGGCTGCGGCAGCCGTGCATGCGCGCCGCGCCGTCCACCACGCGCCGGGCCTCGGCCAGCATGTAGCCGTTGATGTCCCCGTTCTCGCCGCGGGTCTCGCCGCGCAGCCAGGCCTTGGCCGGGATGATGTTGGGGGTCTCGTTGACGTGCATCTCGCCCACGTTGATGCGCGAGGCGCCCTGGCCGTGGCGGGCGATGGCCAGCAGGTTGGTCACGGCCGTACAGGCGGCCAGCAGGGCGTTGCGGCCTTCGTGCGGGGCCAGCCCGGCATGGGCGCTCTGGCCGGTGAAGAAGACTTCGAAGTTGGTGGTGGCCAGGAACTTGTCCGTACCGCAGACCAGATCGCCGCTGCGGCTGGCCTGCATGCTCAGGTGCAGGCCGAACAGGGCCCGGACGCCGTCCACGGCCCCGGCGGCCACCATGCCGGGCGCGCCTTCGCCCTCTTCTTCGGCAGGCTGGAAGATCAGGCGGATGCGGCCGCTCAGGTGGCGCGACAGTTCGTCCCGCAGGCCGCCCAGCAGCCGGGCCAGCTCCACGCCCAGGGCCACATGGCCGTCATGGCCGCAGGCATGCATGCAGCCCGCATGGCAGGAGGCGAAGCCCTGCGCCGCAGGGACGTGATCCTTGTCCATGGCCTCGCTGATGCCGGCATTGGCATCCATATCGAAACGGAAGGCCACCAGCGGGCCGCGCTCGTCTTCGGGGGTGCCGGGGGCGTCCAGGTCCAGATCGCCCCACAGGCCCGTGAGGCCGCCGGCCATGCAGGCCACCAGGGTGGGGTCGGCGCCCTCGTTGAGGGCACGACCGCTCTGGGCCGCGCAGAAGGCCGCCTCGGGCTGACGGGGACGGGCCGAAGGCCGCAGGGCATTGGCCCCCAGGGTGAGCCGGAAACCGGCATCCTGCAGGGCACGGGCCACCAGCGAAGCGGTCAGGTATTCGCCCCAGGCCGGTTCAGGATGGCGGTGCAGGTGGCGGCGCAGGGCCGTCAGTCGCGGGCCGGCCTCCCCGGCCCTTCGTCGGATCTCCTCCGCAAGACGTTCCATATGGGCTTCTCCTTTGCTGCGGCACATTGCCAAGGCCGCCTGCACAGGATATATGCCGGAGATACGTTCATGCAAGCCGCCGGATGCCTTGCGGCGGCTTTCCATTTTTCACGAGGGACCTATGCTCACCCTGATTCTCGCTGTCAGTGTCGCGGTCGTCATCTCCTTCACCTGTTCCCTGACGGAGGCGGCCCTGTACGCCGTGCCCTGGTCGGCCATCGAGAAGATCCGCAACGACGGCAGGCCCGTGGGGGAAGTGCTCTTCCGTCTGCGCAGTAATGTGGAAAAACCCATCGCCGCCATCCTGACCCTGAACACCGTGGCCAATACCGCGGGCTCCGCCGTGGCGGGCGCGGCCTTTATGGCGGCTTTCGGCGCCGAATACATGGCCCTGTTCGCCGCCGGTTTCACGGTGCTCATCCTGGCCTTCGGCGAGATCGTGCCCAAGACCCTGGGCGTGGCTTATGCCACCTCCATCGCCGTGGTGCTGGCCCGGCCGCTGGAAGTGGCGGTCAAGCTGCTGACCCCGGTCATCTGGCTGACGGGCCTGCTGACCCGTCTGCTGACCCCGCCGTCCAACGGCCCGGACATCTCCGAGGACGACATCCGCGCCGTGACCAGCCTGTCGCGTCAGGCCGGGCAGATCAAGGCCTATGAGGAGGCCTACATCCGCAATATCCTGGCCCTGGACCAGAAGCGGGTCTACGACATCATGACCCCGCGTACCGTGGTCTTTTCCCTGCCCGAGGACATGACCGCCGCCGAGGCCTACAAGAACCCGCGCCTGTGGCATGTGAGCCGCATCCCCGTCTACGGCGAGGACAACGAGGATCTGGTGGGCCTGGTGGACCGCCGTACCATCCTCCACTGCCTGCTGGAAGAAAAGGGCGAGACGCCGCTTTCCGAGATCATGAAGCCCCTGCACTTCGTGCTGGAGAGCCAGACCCTGGATAAGCTGCTCAAGGAGCTGCTGCACTCGCGCTCGCACCTGTTCGCCGTGCTCGACGAATACGGCGGCCTTGCCGGTGTGGTGACGCTGGAAGACGTGTTCGAGGAGATGCTCGGCAGCGAGATCATGGACGAGAGCGACAGCGTGGCCGACCTGCGCCAGATGGCCCGGCAGCGGCGGCAGGCCCTGCGGGCCGGTCTGCTGGAGCAGCAGAAAAAGGAAGAACAGGCGGAACAGTCCCGGTCATGACCGGGAGGTCGATACCTTTGTTCGATGGATCGATGTGATGACGAAGCCCCGGCCCTGCCGGGGCTTCGGGCGTTTTGGGGCACGAAGGGCTTGAGGGGAGGAAGGACCCCTCTGCTAGCGCGAGAGGGGTCCCCCCTCCCCTCAAGTCATCCCGTCCCTAGCGTCCTAACAGCCCCCGGATGGCGCCGCCGGCGCCGCGCACGGCACCGCCGATGCTGCTGCCCGCGTCACGGGCCGTATCGCCGGCCGCGCTGCCCGCCTTCTTGCCGCCTTCCAGCAGGTTGTTGCCGAGGCCCTTGACCGCGTCCAGAGCGAACTTGGAGTCCAGCGAGAACGAGAGGTTGTCGAAGGGGCCTTCGTAGTTCACGGGGATGTTCAGGCCCAGCGTGGTGATGGTGGCCGTGCCCTTGAGATGCTGGCGCGGCAGGCTGGCGTGGGCCTGGCCCTTGGCCTGGAGCTTGGGCGAGGTGGCCGTCATGGGCGCCAGGTCGGCTTCGCCCTTGCGCAGCACGAAGGGCACATGCACCTGCTCGAAGGTATCGGAAACGGCCCCCTTGAGGCCGGGCACCGAATGCAGCAGGGAGGTCAGGGCCGGGATGTGCATGTTGCGCAGCCGCAGATCGCCCGAACCGGAAAGAGCGGCCATCAGGGCATCAGCACTTGTGCCGCTCGTGGTGCAGGAGGCCTTGAGGGCCGCCAGACCTTCCACGGAGCGGGGCTTTTCCAAAGATTCCTGCAAGGGGCCAAGGGCCACTTCGGCCGCATCCAGATCCAGCGCATACTTGTGGGATCGGAGCTCGGCACGGCCGCCGGCGGACAGGCGGCCGCCGCTTTCCAGCACGCCCTGGAAGGAGGTCAGGCGGTAATCGCCCTTGCTGCCGCTCAGGGCCAGGGAGATGTCACGCAGATGCATCTTCTTCCAGCCCAGGGACGACATGGCCAGCCGCAGATTGATCGTAGGCCAGCCGCTGGCGTCCTCCTTGTCCGCGGCCGCCACGGCCTTGCCTTCCCTGGCCTTGGCCGCTCCCGCATCCTTGCCGCTTTCCGGCAGGGGCAGATATTCGTCCAGTTGCAGCTTGCCTAGGCTCAGGGAGCCTTCCATGGCGAGCACGTCCCGGAAGTGCAGGCGCAGTTCCGCCCGCAGGGGCGTGGCGTCCAGCTTGCCCTTGCACTGGGAAAGCGCCAGCGTGTCGCCTTCCCAGGCCACGGAGCCCTTGAACAGCAGGGCATCCTGCGCATGGGGCTTCAGTTCAACGCCCAGGGCCGAGGCCAGCTTGCGCGGCGAGCCTTCCAGCAGGGCCGAACCCGTGAAGGTCGGGCCGTCCAGGCCCAGCGTGCCCGTGAGCCCCACGCGGCCGTGCGGCACGGAAAGGCTCAGGCGCGACAGATGCAGCTGCCGGGCCGCCGTATCCAGCGAGGCATCGCCCTGCAATTGCACGGGCCCGAGGCCCGCGGGCAGGAGGCCCCGGCGGGAGGGTGTGATGGTCAGGGAAAGGTTCTGCACACGGGGGGCCATGCCGAAGAGCCCGGCCTGGGCATCCAGGGCCAGGGTCCCGGCCAGCGTGCGCCCGGCGGTGAGCAGATCGTAGGTGAAATCGCAGCGCAGGACGGCGTCCTGGCCGTTGCGCAGGTTCTCCACGGAAAGATTGATGTCGCGCAGATCGTAGCGCTCGCCGCCCTTCTCCACATGCAGGCTGCCCTTGCTCAGGGTCAGGCGGCCCAGCTCCAGCGGCAGGAGCACCTCGCTGCCGGGCGTGTTGCCGGCAGCCTTGCCGGAGGCCGCTCCCGCAGGCGCGGCGGCCTTGCCTTCCGGCAGCAGCAGGCTCAGCGAGGGACTGTCCAGACGGACTTCTCCGATGACCAGCTCGCCGTGCAGCAGCGGTTCCAGCTCCAGATGGGCCTCGCCGCCCTTGGCCGTGAAGCGCATGCCCTGCCCGTCCTGCACGCCGTCCCAGCTGACGGAGGCGAATTTGGCACCGGGGGGCAGCAGGGAAAGCTCGGGCGGGCTGGCGAAGCGCACGGGCGTGCCTGTGGCTTTTTCCACCGCGGCCGAGATCTGGCCGCTGATGAATTCCGTATCCAGCTGGCTGATCACGATGGCCAGTACCGCCGCCAGTACCAGAACGATACCTCCGATCCAGCAAAGTACGCGCTTCATATCTGCCTCCGATGGCCTGTCTGTCCTGTGGTCGGGCTACAGGACAACTGTAGGGCATCGCCAGTCCCGAGGCAAGCCGGGCCACCGCCGTCGCAGGCTCCCCGTATGCGGGAGAGGGGCGCCCCGCGGGAAGGCAGGCCGTATCCCATGTTGCCCCGCGGACGCAAAAAGGGGGAGCCTTGCGGCTCCCCCTTCCTATTCGCAAACCGGTCCGTGAGGACTAGTTGTTTTCCTGAGCGGCCTTCAGCAGGTCGCCGAGGCTCTGACCGGCTTCCTGGGGACCAGCGTGGAATTCTTTGGGCTTGCGGCGGTCTTCGTCGTCCTTGATCTGCTTGATGGACAGACCCAGGCGGCGTTCTTCGGCGCTCACGTGGATGACCTTGGCCTGGATTTCCTGACCTTCCTTGTAGAGCTCGGCAGGGCTCTTGATCTTCTTGCTGGAAAGTTCGGAAACGTGCACCAGACCTTCGATGCCTTCTTCCACTTCCACGAACAGACCGAAGTCGGTGATGTTGGTCACCACGCCCTTCACGGTCACGGGCCTGCGGTCGGCCTTCGAAAGCAGAATGTATTTGCCGTCGAAACGGTAGACCACGTCTGTTCCGCGCACCATCTGCGCGAGCGCTTCCGAAAGCGGGCGCGCCTCCACATCGACGCTCACGACGCTGTTGATGTCCACGTCCTTGTTCGACAGGAACAAATAATTGGTTTGGTTCTCGATTTCATTCATCACACGCTCCATGCTGACGCCCGACAGACGGATCGTCACCGCATTATTCTGAGCGTATGACCGTGTGGCATAGAACGATGCGCACACGACAAAAAAGAGTGTAAACAGGCATTTAATTTGCTGAATACGTTTTTTGTTCATACTTTTGCAATTAGTTAGTTGTTAGTAGGCTGGGTAGCTGATTAACGGCCGACCGCGGCTTGCGGATGTTGCGACCATCTGCAAGTTTTTTTAATTTGCCCCGGACGACCGGCGAGGGTCATTGTTCGGCTCTTCTCATAGGCAGTCTTTTCGTTTTTTTCAGGTTTATAAATTGGTTATCGTATGACGATCGTTCCGTTGTCTTCGCTGCGCGTATAGGTGAAATCCGAGGCCATCTGCAACAGGCGCAGCGCCGAATCGACGCCGTCCGAAATGCGGATCTTGCCGTGGTTGTAATCGACCTCCGGCATCCGGGCGCGGTCGATCCGTATCTTCACGCCGAAGCTCTTTTCGAATTTGTGCATCAGCTCCCCGAACGAAAGGCCCTTGATGCTGATCATCCCTTCGGTCCAGAGGTAGTCGTCCATGCTGCCGATCGCATTCAGGTTCAGCCGCCGCCCCGCCAGCCGCACCTCCTCGTTGGGCTTGAGGACGAACTGTTCGCCGGGCGTCAGGCGGTTGGTCACCTTCACGCTTCCGCGCAGCAGGGCCGCCGAGAACAATCCCTCGCGCTCCTCGGCCATCACGTCGAATTTGGTTCCCAGCACCTCGACGTCGCAGGCGAACGTCTCGACCACGAACGGATGCGCGGGATCGTGCTCGACATCGAACATCGCCTCGCCCGCAACCTTCACGCGCCGCTCGCCCCCGGCGAACACCAGCGGATACTCCAGCCGGGTTCCCGCATTGAGCCAGACCTTGGTGCCGTCCTGCAACTCCATGCTCAGGTACTGTCCCGCAGGCACTTCGAGCGCCGTCGTCCGCCGCGCCCACTCTCCGATCCGGTCGTCGGCAAGCATCCGCGCGAGACCGACGCCGACGACCGCCACCGCGGCCAGCTCCGCGGCATAACGCACGATGCGGCGCAGCGGAATGCGACCCAGTGAAATGCGCCGCGCCGCCTTCCTCGCAAGCGCAGGCGACAGCACGTCGGGACCGTAAATGACCGAAGCGGCCATCACTTTGTCCAGCTCGTCCAATTCGCGCACATGCGCGGGATCGGCGTCGAGCCAGTCGAGCACCTGCTCCGTCTCGGCATCGGTCGCCGTATTTTCCAAATATTTATAGATAAGTTCCGGATTCATCTCTCTCTCTTCGTCTGTTTCTATAAAAACGAATAAGTGCGCCCGATTCCCAATCAGACGCACTTGGATTTGCTAAAAAAATATTTTTAATAATTCACGCTCTCGAATTCAGGATCGCAAAATATTATCCGACAGCAACATAAGCAGCACGGGCAAATAATCCTTCAACGCCACGCGCAGCTGCTTCACGGCCTTTTCCAGTTCGAATTCGACGCGCCGCACGGTGATGCCGTACTTTTCGGCGATCTCCTTGTAGCTCAGCTCCTCGAAGCGGCGGGCGACGAACACTTCGCGTGTCAGTTCGGGCAGGCGGTCGAGCGACTGCCGCACGATCGCGGCCACCTCCGCCGAGAAAATCTCCTCAGGATTGAACGCCTGCAGCGACCGTATGTCGGCCGCCAGCACCCGCCGCCTAAGCTCGTACACCTCCTGCTCGATCTTGGCATGCAGGCTTTGGGCGCGCAGCCAGTCGAGGCACTTGTTGCGGACGATAATCAGGATATAGGCCTGCAGGTTGGCATCGGCGGGAATCCGGCCGCGGTTCTCCCAGAAGGACATGAAGCTGTCCGAGACGAGATCCTCGGCCACCGCCGCGCTCCGCACGTAGCGGCACGCGATCGCTTCGAAGCGCGCGCGCCACGTAGCGAACAGGCGGCCGAATTCGGCCGTCGTCATCGCAACGGACTCGCGTCCCTGTATTCGCACGGCGGTCTTCTCCACGTCCACTCCCGGTTTTATTCTACGATGATTTCATCCACGAACATATGCGCCTTCTGTCCGGCCGCGCCGTGCCATGCCGGAATCGGATCGACCGTACGGGCCACCACGCGCAGGTAGCGGGCCGAGGTTTCGGGGAAGAGCACCTTGAACGGCTTGACGCCGTCGGGGCTGCCGGCCGTCTCCTGCGGCACGGACATCAGCGCCGCCTCGGTGAACTCGCTGCCGTCGTCCGAGAGGTAGACCCCCACCGACGAAGGCGGGAAAACCCACTCGCCCTTCTCGACCAGCGATTCGACGGTCACCGCCGAATAGGGCTTCGCCCCCTGCATGTCGATCGTAACGTCCAGCGGCTCGTTCAGGAACCCGATCCACGCGCCGTTCGAATAGACGGGACCTCCGCGGTAACCGTCCACCAGCAGCGAAGCGCCGCCGTAGGTATATTTGAGCGTCGGCGCGGCGTTCAGCGCGATGCGCCGTCCGGTCGCCTTGTTGAAATCGAATTTCCGCGCATAAACCGGCGTCTGCATGCCTTCGCGCAGGGCCGCGGCCTTGAACGTGCAGCTTTCGCCGATGGTCACCGGCGCCTTGTAAAGCGGACTCGAAGCCGTGGGATCTGAGCCGTCGAGCGTGTAACGGATCGGCGCACCGCCCTGTGTGGTGAGGGTCATCACGACGCCCCCCTTCTCCGGATCGACCGCATACGAAGCCGTCACCCCGAAGATATGCTTGGCGAACTCATATCCCATCTGAGAATAGATTTCGTCCATCCTGAAACTGCCGATGAAGCGGTTCCAGTCCTTCGTTTCGGGCAGACACCACTGCACCTCGCTCAAGGCGGCCAGACGCGGCAGAAGCATGTATTCGAGGTGTTCGTCGCTCAAGACGTATTCGGTCCAGAGGTTGGCCTGCACGCCGAGAATATGTTTCTGCTGTTCGGGCGTCAGCTCCGGGAACGCCGGATCGTACGAATAGACCTGCTCCATCGGTATGTAACCGCCGATTCCGAACGGCTCGGCGTCGGTGTCGAGCGACTGGTAGTAGTCGAAATAGAAGTGCGAATTCGGCGTCATGATGACGTCGTGCCCCAACTTGGCCGCGGCGATTCCGCCCTCGCTGCCGCGCCACGACATGACAACGGCGTCGGAGGGCGCCCTGCCTTCCAGAATCTCGTCCCAGCCGATGATGCGGCGGCCGTGCTGCGCAAGGAATTTGCCGATGCGGTCGGTCACGTAGCTCTGCAGGTAATGCTCGGCAGTATGCTCTCCGTCGTCCTTCAGGCCGAGCTGGCGGATCTTCGCCTGACAGCGCGGACACTTCTCCCAGCGCACCTTCGGGCACTCGTCGCCGCCGATATGGATATACTCCGAGGGGAACAGCTCCATCACCTCGGTCAATACGCCTTCGAGGAATTCGAAAGTCTTCTCCCGTCCGGGGCAAAGCACATCGTCGGCCACGCCCCAGCGGCCCCACACCTCGTACGGACCGCCCGTGCAGCCCAGTTCGGGATAGGCGGTCAGCGCCGCCAGCATATGGCCCGGCAGGTCGATTTCGGGAATCACCGTAACACCCCGGTCGGCGGCATATTTCACCACGTCGCGGATCTCGTCCTGCGTATAGAAACCGCCGTAGGGCGTACCGTCATAGGTTCCCCACTCCTTGCGGACCACAGTGGCCTTGCGGATGCTGCCCACGGCGGTCAGCTCCGGATAGCGCTTGATCTCGATGCGCCAGCCCTGATCGTCGGTCAGGTGCCAGTGCAGCGTATTGAGCTTGTGTATGGCCATCACGTCGATATACCGCTTCACTTCGTCCACCGAGAAGAAGTGGCGCGCCACGTCGAGGTGCATGCCCCGGTATGCGAACCGCGGCGCGTCGGCGATCTTCACGCAGGGCACCTCCCACGCCGCATCGGGCGCAGGCTCCGTGCCGTAAACCGCCGCAGGCAGCAGTTGTTCGAGACTTTGCAGGGCATAGAGGAAGCCGGGAAACTGCGACGCCCGCACTTCGATTCCCTCCCCGTCCACGTTCAGTTCATAGCCTTCGGCCGGGAGCGATTCGTCCGTGACGAAACGGATGCCCGACGCGGGCACCTCGTCGGCGACCGTGACGGGATTCGTCCCGCCGGTAACCGTCGCCAGCCGTGCGGCGAATCCGACCACGGCGCGCTGCGTCCGCTCGTCGGTGCGACTGTCACACGTAACGGGCCGATCGGTCACCCGATAGGTTCCCCGACCGGTTTCGAGATGATTGGGATAGGGCACGATCGCGATCTGCGGATCGTGCGAACCGCAGGAACAAAGAACTATTCCGGCAGCCAGAGTCAAAAGTAGTTTTTTCATAATTTATTTTGGGTAGCTTAAGGCAAAAATAGAGAAAAATTCCAAATATCGCCTGCCGGGCCGAAAAAATTACCGCTCCGGGGATCCGTTCCGGAGCCGTTGCCCCATTTTTCCGTACGCTTTTTCCGGCCGGAAATGGGATTATCGGGCATTTTTTATAACTTTGCGACGCTTAATGCTTGCAAAACTATGAAAACCGACTTTCTGGTTATCGGTTCCGGCGCGGCAGGCCTTTCGTTCGCGCTCAAAGCCGCCGCCCACGGACACGTCACCATCGTGACGAAGGGCGAAATGAACGAGTGCAACACCAACTATGCGCAAGGCGGCATCTGCTCGGTAACCTACGCCCCCGACACTTTCGAGAAACACATCCGCGACACGCTGGTCTGCGGCGCGGGCAAATGCGACGAAGAGGCCGTCGGACTGGTCGTGCGCCGGGCGCCGGAGCTGATTCGGGACCTGATCGAATGGGGTACGCGCTTCGACAAGACTCCCGACGGGCGTTTCGAGCTGAACCGCGAAGGCGGCCACACCGAGCACCGCATCCTCCACCACGAGGACCTGACGGGCGCCGAGATCGAACGGGCGCTCGTGCAGTCGGTGAGGGAGCATCCG